>Ga0272440_1002802_pt1 | contig 13380 bp, 5 predicted proteins | sample SSMMMBAug17_FD_192440 | JGI IMG/M metagenome (GOLD analysis project Ga0272440, IMG submission 192440) | Marine sediment archaeal communities from Little Sippewissett salt marsh, Falmouth, MA, United States - SSM-MMB-Aug17 | ecosystem: Environmental > Aquatic > Marine > Wetlands > Sediment ...
ACAACTATTGATGAACAGCATCAGGTTCAGGAAAAAATAAAACAGCTTGAAAAAAAGAAGCGCAGACAAAGACAACGAATATTTGATATAGAAGATGACATTATTGATAAAAGAGATAGTCTGATTATTGCGCTTGAAAAGAGAATGATGCAAAAAACAACAATTAAACCACTATTTTTAATTCGATGGGTGGTTAAATAAAAAAAAGGAACAAAGATGAATGCAAATTTTAAAAAATTAAAAACACTGCTTGAAGAGCTTTTTCAACTGAATCAAGCTGACCTTGATTTTGGTATTTACAGGATCATGAATCAGAAACGAGATGAAATTACAACATTTTTGGAAAAAGATTTACTTCCACAGGTAAAAGATGCGTTTTCAGGTTATAAATCAGCCGACAAGTCAGTGCTTGAAGATGAATTAAAAAAAATTGTTCAAAGTGCTAAAAATGCAGGATTTAAACCTGAACAATCCCCAAAGGTGCTAGAAATAAGGGAAAAAATATCTGAGTATGGTGTAGACACAACTGATATTGAGAATGAAGTTTATTCAGACTTATATAATTTTTTTAAACGATATTATCACGAAGGTGATTTTCTCAGTCTCAGGCGTTATAAAGAAGGGGTTTATGCTATTCCTTATGAGGGTGAGGAAGTCAAACTTCATTGGGCAAACCATGACCAGTATTATATCAAGACCTCTGAGTATTTCACGAATTATACATTTAAACTTTCATCAGACAGACGTGTTCATTTCAAGATAGTCAATGCAGATACAGAAAAGGACAATATCAAATCTCAAAATGGTAATGAAAGGCGATTTATTCTATGTGAGGATGATCCTGTTCAAATTCAGGACAATGAAATGTTTATCCGTTTTGAGTACCGCCCTGATGCTGATAAACGGAAGCAGAATATTTTAAATGATCAAACAGTACAAAAAATTTTAGAGTCTCAAGGAGCGAATAAATGGTTCATAGCTCTTTCACAAAAATATCCGACAGAAAAGAATCCAAATAGAACCTTATTGGAAAAACATCTGACTGATTATACAGCCAGGAATACTTTTGATTATTTCATCCATAAAGACTTAGGTGGATTTTTAAGACGGGAGCTTGACTTTTTTATTAAAAATGAGGTCATGCATCTGGATGATATTGAAAATGAAACTGTACCCAGAGTTGAGCAATATCTTAGCAAGATTAAGGTAATCCGCAAAATAGCTCATAAAATTATTGAATTTTTGGCGCAGTTGGAAAATTTTCAAAAGAAACTATGGTTGAAAAAGAAGTTTGTGATTGAGACTAATTATTGTGTGACTTTGGATAGAATACCTGAAGAACTGTATGAAGAGATTGTAAAAAATGAGAAACAGCGTGAAGAATGGGTAAAATTGTTTGCAATAGATAAAATTGAAGGTAATTTACATAAACCTTCTTATAGTGAACCATTAACTGTTGAGTTTCTTAAGGAGAATCGTTATCTCGTTTTGGATACGAAGTTTATAACTCAAGATTTAAAACAAAAAATATTATGTAGCTTTGAAAACATTGAAACAGAAATCAATGGAGTTGTTATTAATTCAGAAAATCAACAAGCACTTAATCTATTACGCACTAAATATTATAAGAATATTAAATGTATATTTATAGATCCACCATACAATACAGGAACTGATGGTTTCCCATATAAAGACAACTATCAACATTCAAGCTGGTTAACTATGTTATATGAAAGGATCAAATCCGTTTGGTATCTTATGTTAACAAAAGGAACTATTTGGATCACAATTGATGATGGAGAGGCTCATAAGCTAAAGCTTTTAGGTGATACTATATTTGGTGAAAAGAATTTCATTGCAAATGTAGTATGGCAAAAAAAATATACACGGGCGAATGATGCTAAATGTTTTTCTGATAATCATGACCATGTCCTTACTTTCGCATTAAATAAAAACAAAGTTGTTTTAAATTTGCAACCTCGAACTGAAAATCAGCAACAAGCTTATAATAATCCTGATGGTCACCCTAAAGGTCCTTGGAAATCGACACCATTGCACGCAAAAAGCGGTACTGATAATGAGTTTAGTTATAAGTTTAAAAGTGGTTCATCTTGGTCACCTCCGCCCGGTACATTTCCCAGATTTAGTAAAGATACCTTACAACGACTAGAAAATAATAATGAAATATGGTTTGGCACAAATGGAAAAGCAACGCCTTCGAGAAAAACATTTCTTTGTGATGCTAAGGACGGTGTTACACCTATAACTATTTGGGATTATAAAGAAGTTGGACATAACCATGAAGCGATTAACGAACTTAAAAATTTTTTCCCCAATAATCCATTCCCAAACCCTAAGCCAACGCGTTTAGTAAAAAGAATACTTCAGCTTGCAACCTCCTCTAAAGGATCTATTGTGTTGGATTTTTTTGCGGGCTCTGGTACAACTGCACATGCAGTAATTGATCAAAATAGAATTGATTCTGGATCACGAAAATATATTTGTGTGGAAATTGGTGATCATTTTTATACAGTACTTATACCTAGATTAAAAAAAAATATTTATTCCAAAGACTGGAAAGACGGAAAACCATTGTCTTGCGAAGGTTCCAGCCATATGTTCAAATACATCCGCTTAGAATCATATGAAGACACCCTAAACAATCTCGAATTAAAGCAAACCAGCAAACAAAATCAACTTCTCATTGGAGATAAGATGTCCGACAATGCCAAAGAAGAATATATGTTATCCTACATGCTGGATGTAGAAAGCCGTGACAGTGCATCACTTTTAAACATCGATCAATTTATAGATCCCTTCAATTATAAACTCAATATTTCAACCGGCAGCGCAGGTGAAACTAAACCGGTTACTGTTGATTTAGTAGAAACCTTTAATTACTTAATAGGATTAACAGTCAACCACATCAACAATATTAGAGGATTCAGAGTTATTGAAGGCACAAATCCTGAAAAAGAAAAAGTTCTTATTATATGGCGCAGCCTGAAAGAAAAAACGAACAAAGACTTAGATGACTTTTTCAACAAGCAGGAATACAATCCAAAGGATATGGAATTCGATTTGATCTATGTTAACGGAGACAACAATCTTGAAAATCTAAAAAAGGATAATGAGACATGGAAAGTAAGGCTGATTGAGCAAGAATTTAAACGATTAATGTTTGATGTTCAGGACATATAAGGAGGCTGTCATGGCAAAGAAAAAAAAAAGTGGCAGTAAGAAAAGCAATGCCCAAAAATTTTTAAAATTTGATAAAAAGCTGGTTTTAAATCAATGGCTGATAAGTTTATTTGAAGCAAAGGACTTTGAGGATCTTGCTATAGACTTAAAAAGACCTGAACTGGAAAAATTTGATGAAGACAATGTCAGTGGATTTTACCATATTATCCAGACAAAAATTTCTAATTCAAAAGAATTGACATCAGATATTCTGCTGGCCTATGATCAAAACATTGTCAAATACTGGAAAAAAATAACAGAAAAAAGAAACTTAAGTGGCAACATTCTTTACCCAAAATATTTTCAATATCTCTCGTTGTTGTTTACAGAGATATACCTGGATCGGTATTTTACCAATTCTGAATTGCTTTTAAACAACTTGAACACGCATGTGAAAAAGTTCAATGAAAATAAAATTGAACGAGATCAGGTAAAATCATATGTAATTGATGATCTAAAAAAGTTGGCCTTCTGGAGTGCAACCGGATCAGGTAAAACACTTTTGATGCATGTCAATATCATGCAATACAAACACTATCTTGATTTGCATAATCGTAGTCGTGAGCTTAATCGAACTATATTATTGACACCCAACGAAGGACTTTCTTACCAGCATTTAGAGGAATTTAAACTTTCAGGTATTACTGCAGAACTATTTCGAAAGGATAATAGTTCAGGATTATTTATGGGTTGGTCAGTTGAAATCATTGACATACATAAACTAAAAGATGATTCAGGTGATAAGACAGTAGCTATTGACGCCTTTGAAGGAAATAATTTGGTAATGGTGGATGAAGGCCATCGTGGTGCAAGTGGAACAAAGACTGGCCAATGGATGCAGAAACGGAACCAATTATGTGAACAAGGTTTTTCATTTGAATATTCAGCAACATTCGGTCAAGCAATGAAAACCGGCACTGATAAAAAATTAGAACAGGATTATGTTAAATGTATTTTGTTTGATTATTCATATAAATACTTTTACGGGGATGGTTATGGAAAAGAATATCGGATTTTAAACCTTGAACAGGATGAAGATGAGGATATCCGCCAGAAATATTTAACAGCGGCCCTTCTTACATTTTATCAGCAACAAAAATGTTATTTAGATAAAAAAATCGATCTGAAACAATATATGATAGAACATCCACTTTGGATTTTTGTTGGCAGTAGTGTAAATGCAGTCAGAACGATAAATAGAAGAAAAGTATCAGATGTAATCGACATCCTGTTATTTCTGGCTAACTTTGTTAAAAAAAGGCAAAAAAGCATTGGCTATATTAAAAATTTTTTGAGAGGTAAATCAGGATTACTACTAGATTCAAAACATAATGACCTGTTTGATGGAAGGTTCGAATATCTAATTGAAAAACAATATACCGAAGAAGAAGTATTTGAAGATATCTTGAAATGTTTTTTCAACGCTAAAAATGTTGGAGCATTGCATGTTGAAAATTTAAAAGGAACAGAAGGTGAAATAGCTATAAGTCTTGGTGATAACGAACCGTTTGGGGTTATTAATGTAGGAGATACATCAACTTTATGTAAGCTCTGTATGAATTATCAAGAGCTTGTTGTTGCTGATCGTGATTTTTCAGGGTCTTTATTCAAATCTTTGAACGAAACAGATTCCAATATCAATATATTAATTGGATCAAAAAAATTCACCGAGGGCTGGAGCAGTTGGCGTGTCAGTTCAATGGGGTTAATGAATATTGGGAAGAATGAAGGTCCACAGATTATTCAGCTATTTGGCCGTGGTGTTCGATTAAAAGGATTTGAATTTTGTTTACAAAGAAGTGGAAGAATAGTTGGCGTTGAGCCACCTCCTAACATTGAACTTCTCGAAACATTAAACATCTTCGGTATCCGTGCAGATTATATGCGTCAGTTTAAAGAATATCTTGAAGAAGAAGGACTTCCAACGAACGAAGATAAAATCAAATTTATTCTACCCGTTATAAAAAATCTTGGAACAAAAAAACTGAAGACCATTAAACTTAAAGATGGTATAGATTTTAAAAGACAAGGCCCAAAACCAACTTTAGACATTCCAGACGAAGGTTTAAAAAAATATAGAATTATCCTGGATTGGTACCCCAAAATTAAGGTTCTAAAAAGTGATTCACATATTAAATCATCAAATAAAGAAACAAGGGAAGAAGGAATATTCACAGAAAAACACATTGCCTTTATGGATATGGATAGAATTTATTTTGAGCTACAGGCATTTAAGAATGAACGTTCGTGGTTTAACCTTAATCTATCAAGAAAAAATATTGAAACACTGATAAATCAACCTAATCCTGAATGGTACCGTCTTTTTATACCTAAAACAGAACTTGAATTTAAGTCCTTTGATCAAGTTCGGAAATGGGAAGAAATTGTAATTGTACTGTTAAAAAAATATTGTGACCGTTTTTACAAATTTAAAAAGGCTGAATTTGAAAATGATCATTTGGAATATCAAGAACTGACCGAAGATGATCCAAATTTTATTAATGAATATCAATTGCTTATTGATAAATCCAGGAAAGATATAGTTAATAAACTTGAAGAGATAAATGATCTGATTAAAAATGGCACTTTAAAAAAATTTGAAGAATACAGCGGTTTAAAACCAATCGTTTTTCAACGACATCTTTATCAACCTTTGATGTACGTTAAAAATAATCTTGTCGAAATAAAACCAGTGTCTTTGAATGATGGTGAACGGGACTTTGTAATTGACCTTCAGAAATACTGTGAAGTAAACTCACCTTTTTTTGAGGGCAAAGAACTGTATCTTCTCCGCAATATGAGTCGTGGACGAGGTGTAGGCTTTTTTGAAGCAGGAAATTTCTACCCTGATTTTATCTTATGGTTGCTGAAAGATGACACTCAGTATGTAAATTTTGTTGACCCAAAAGGTATTCGGAATTTAAAGGGGGAAGATGACCCCAAAATAGCATTTTATAAAACGATAAAAAACCTTGAAACTGACCTAAAAAAATTCGACACAAACATCATTTTGAATTCATTTATTGTTTCACGAACAGCATTATCCGAAGTTTCATGGTGGGCAAAAGGTATGTCAAAAAAAGATTTTGAAGACCGTCATGTTTTTTTTCAAAGTGAAGATAAAGATACTTATATTAAAAAAATAATTACAACATCACTGAGTTAATTGCACTTAAAGATTCATGTTGCTATGATTGATGATATAGACAACTTTCCGATTAATATAGACTTCTAACCGAAGCACAATGGGAATATTCAGCACGGGCAGGCACAACAAGTACTTTTGCATTTGGCAATTGTTTAAGTACCAACGATGCTACAATGTTGAAAATAATCAAATTGAAGATTTAAAAAAAGACCTGTCAGATAACGTTGATATTAAAAAACGTGACAGAATTTATTTAATATGGAAACAAGATAATAAGATTAAAGGCAAATATTTATTTGGAAAGCGGAAAACATCTCCATGGGAAGGTTATGGATATTACGAAACAGAACCTGATGAAGATTTTTAGACATGGCAAAAAACGTTATTATAGATACAGGTTTTTGGTACGCACTTTATGATAAACGAGATGAATATCATGAGGTTGCTCAAAAATTATATGATGATATTATTATTCACAATTGGTTAGTTCCTTGGCCGACATTGTATGAAACCCTGAATACCAGATTTGTCAGAAGAAAAGACTGGATTATATCTTTTAAATCATTGTTATCCAAAAATATTGTTTATAAAATTTTTGATGATAAATACCGTGAAATTGCTTATCATAATTTCTTCTTGCTTGAAAAAGGCCACACTGCAAACTTTAGTCTTGTGGACTTGATAATTCGAGAGATGTTGAAAGATTATGAACTAAAAATTGATGCAATATTAACATTTAACCAAGAAGATTTTTATGATTTATGCAGCAAAAGAAATGCCAAAATGCTATACAGCTAACCCGGCGCTGAACTCGGACGCAAAAGGGGTCCATTATAATTGCTCATTAATTTGTATTGTGGTATAAACATTATAATTATAAATGGAGTGGATCAGGCCACTCATAAAACAAAGGAGAGACCTATGATAAATGTTTCCAATTTTATGGCTTCAATTAAAGCCAAAGATCCTGTTGAAAAAGAATTTCATCAGGCCGTACAAGAGGTGATTGCATCTGTCAAACCAGTTTTGGATCGAAATCCCGAGTATCGGCAGGCTGCTATTCTTGAAAGAATCACAGAACCGGAGCGGGTGATTATTTTTCGTGTTCCCTGGGTGGATGATCAGGGGCAGGTTCATGTGAATCGGGGATATCGTATCGAGATGAACAGTGCAATTGGTCCATATAAAGGCGGATTGAGATTTCATCCATCAGTAAATCTGGGCATTTTAAAGTTTCTCGCCTTTGAGCAGGTATTCAAAAATGCCCTGACAACTTTGGCGATGGGGGGCGGAAAAGGGGGGTCGGATTTTGATCCCAAAGGAAAAACTGATAATGAAGTCATGCGTTTTTGCCAGAGTTTTATGACAGAATTGTTCCGCCATATTGGCCCCAATACTGATATTCCAGCAGGTGATATTGGGGTGGGCGCCCGAGAAATTGGATTTTTATTTGGCATGTACAAACGCCTTCGCAATGAATTTACCGGTGTGCTGACTGGAAAAAGTCTGGGCTGGGGTGGAAGTCTTATCCGACCTGAAGCCACTGGATTTGGCAGTGTCTATTTTGCTCAAGAGATGTTGGCCACTCGGAATGACAGCATTGAAAACAAAACATGCCTGGTTTCTGGTTCTGGTAATGTGGCCCAATTCACGACTGAAAAAATTATTGAGCTGGGTGGAAAAGTGGTTACACTTTCTGATTCAAATGGATGTATTTATGACGAATCAGGAATCTCATCTGAAAAACTCGCATTTATCAAAAAATTGAAAAATATTCGTCGTGGCCGAATAAAGGAATATGTCGATCAATATCCGGAAGCCGTATATACTGAAACCAATTCTTCAATGGATCATAATCCGGTCTGGCATTATAAAGCAGACTGCGCATTTCCATCAGCCACACAAAATGAAATCAATGGAAAAGATGCTCAGGCAATGGTCAACAATGGCATATTTCTGGTCAGTGAAGGTGCCAATATGCCATCAGATATTGATGCCATCAATATTTATCTCGAAAAGAATCTCTTATATGGTCCGGGAAAAGCAGCCAATGCAGGTGGCGTGGCGGTATCAGGTTTAGAAATGTCTCAAAACAGTATGCGTCTGAGTTGGCCGAGGGATGAAGTGGACTCTCGTTTAAAAATGATTATGAAAAATATTCACAAAACGTGCATGGATGCGGCAAATGAATATGGTGTGCCTGGAAATTATATGGCTGGGGCAAATATTGCTGGTTTTGTTAAGGTTGTGAATGCCATGTTAGATCAGGGAATTGTTTGATCTTGATGAATAGAACCCTTTATTGGAAATCTTGGAAAATAAGTTCCCTATTAATTGGCGTCCTAAATCTTTAGATTTGGGAGGAAAACTGTGTGACATCCTAATCTAAAGATTTGGGACTCCAGAAAAAATGGGGAACTATTTTCAGAACATTCCTTAGGAACGTCCTAAAACTGTAGAGACATATTCCGAAAAACACATAAATTATTCAATTTCTATGATCAGCCGAAATCCCAGACTCCTCATTCTTAAATCAGGCTCAAGCCATCCACGATTTGCCGACCGACAATTTTTTGCTGAATCTGCAAAAGAACCTCCTCTAATCACCCTGAAGGAGCCAGATTTTGGACCAGTTGGGTCAACAACTTCTTCTTCTTCAGCCTGATAATGAGCCAGATAATAATCTGCTGTCCATTCCATAACGTTTCCAGACATGTCATAAAGCTCCCAGTTATTGGCTTGTTTTTGTTTGACAATATGTGTTTTTGCATTTGAATTATGGCAATAAACAGCGATGTCATTGATAATGTCATCCTGATCACATGAATATTTTATTTCGGTAAGATCCTTACCATTTGAAAAGGCATTTTTCGTAGCTGCTCTGGCAGCATATTCCCATTGTGCCTCAGTGGGCAGTTTATAAACATTTTGATCATCCTCATTTTCATTTAATTTGCGAATGAATGTTTGCACATCATTCCATGATACATTTACAACAGGTAAGTTTGGATCTGGATCTGAATAACCTGATGGATTATATCCCATGATTGCTTCCCATTGCGATATTGTTACCTCTGTTGTTTGCATTTGAAATGGTCTGGATATCTTAACTGTATGTTGATTTTCATCTTTATCCCGACCCAATTCATCAATTGGACTGCCCATTAAAAAGCTTCCTTCAGGGATATATTTAAATTTCATACTCGTATAAGGACTATTTATCAGAGAAAAATGCTCATATTTATTATGTTGTAAGGACTTGCCATTTATCGTTTTGATATCGGAGGTCATCGTAACTGTATAGCGTATACCGCCTGGTAGAGCCTTTTCGGGTTTGAGAACAAATATGTTATTGAAGTCACCTATTATTATATTTGAAGGAACTATCGCTTTATGATTTGAAAGATAAAATGAAGTCTTTGTAAAAGACTTTGGATCCATTTCTGAAGTAAATGTCAACACAATAGATTCATAATTCGCAGTATACGTATAATCTAATGAATTCAGATATGTTGAGAAATTCCATTGTGTTGTATATTCATTGGGTGCCGAAGAAGAATCCTCAATAAAATTTTTTCCGATTGTCACTGTATATTCCATACCAGAATCTAATGTCATGGGCGTATAAAAGACTTGATTGCCAATGGTTGAAAAGTTTCCATCTATTAATTTTTTGCTGCTGTTCTCGATTTTGAAAAAAGCTTCGTTCATATTTTTCACCACTTCCGAGCAGGTCAAACGAATAATTGTATTAGTGGATGTAACTGTCGTATTATTTTTCGGATAATAATCCAGGATCTCCGGGAGATCATTTTTCGTTGAAAATGAAAAAGTATAATTTTGTTCTGGATGATTCCCCTTTAAATCTTCGATTTTATCAGCAAAAATAGTTACAGTATATTGCGTGTCCTGAGTCAGATGATCTTTAAGCGCATAAGACAGCTTGTTGTTCGCTATGATTGGTTTACTACCAGTTAATTTGGTTGTGCCATTATAGACTGACATAAGTTCTGATTCAAACTGGCTTTCCTGGATATTTTCAGAAAAGAAAACTTCAATTATTTGAATATTTTTATCTATTTTTGAATCATTATCAGGCAGGGTTTGTGTGATTGTTGGTGGAATTCCTCTGGTATGAAAGAACCATGAAAGATTATCACCTTCTAAAGGGTATCCATTTTTATCCGCAGGATGATCTGATAAAGTTAACGTATAATTTGTGCTTTCTGTAAAAAGAAAAGACTCAGATAGTATATATTTTGTAACACAGTCATCATTGCTTTGTACTGTCAGGGTGTATACTTGATTCTCAGTACGTATTGTCAATGTGTATGACGATAATGCCATCGGTTCACTAAATGTAAAGAAAATCGCATCTTTTTCATTGGCGTTTGTTATGTGAACATCTTCCTTACTGTTAAGAAAGTCTGTCTTGCTTACAATTTCTGGTGATTTTTGTGTGGTAAATGTCCATGAATAGGGTGATGCAAGACTATGGTTGGTTTCATCGGTAAATTTGGTAGTGATCATAGCAATATAACGCGTATTTTCACTTAATAATATTGAAGGTGTATACATAACCGAACAATTCTGGCAATTTGAAATATGATCAGACTGTGAATATGCAATTGTTCCTGTAATAGAGACCCCATCATTAGATATTAGTTCAATATAGTCGTTTGCAATGTGAATGGGCTCTGAAAACGTTACTGTTATGGACGAAGAAATGGATACATCTTTCTGATCTGATACAGGGTAATGGGATAATACTTCCGGATTTTCAGATTCTGTGAAAAAATTCCAACGAGTCATTTTTTTCATCAAATTTCCTGCAAAATCTTTGACATAGACTGTCACAGTATAAGCTGTCTCTCGACGCCAATTATTAGATGCTTCAAATACAGCCACAGAATCACTTTTCCAGTTAAGATTTCCGGTTATGTCTGTTGAATCTGATAAGACTTTAAATATCGTACCTGTGTAAGTATAATCAATTGGTTCTGAAAAAGTGACAGTGATCGGAGATTCCAGAGAAACGTTTGTTATACCATCTTCAGGGCTTTTAGATGTGATAAAAGGCAGTATATTTGCTGTTTTGAAAGACCATGTATAATTTTCCTGTAAAGGATTTCCTCCCTCATCTCTAAGATCAGTTGTAACTGTAACGATATAGGTTGAATTTTCATCCAGAGTGACTGTTGGCGTCAGAGAGATATCAGTACCAGATGTACTGATCGTGTATGGTATATTCTCAGATTGACTTTGTATTGTTATCGGATGATTTGTAGTAACTGAATCAGGTGCGATGTTTTTACTGAATTTAATTATTATGACTGTATCAGGATTAACATTTTCGCTATTTACAGCAGGTTCATGCGAAACCACTGAAGGATGATAAGGTACGATTTCTAATGTAATATCATCTGTAATATTTTCATATTCAGCATATATCGTAACTTCTCCAGACTTCGCAGCTATAAAATTATTATCATAGTTGATTACAGATGAGTTTGTCAGCGACCATTTAACTTTATTGCTTAAATCTGTTGTGGTACCATCTTTATATTTCCCACTGACTAAAAGTTTAAACGAGCTGTTTTCCTGGACAGATTGATATGGATAAATGATTGTAATGGCAATCAATGGGTTATGAATAATATCCTCTAAAATACTTGTGCTTGTATCTTGAATTTCATTTGCAACTGAAAGAGATTCATTTCTAAGAGCAACTGCCAATGCACTATTTACCGAAGAATAATCCCCATCCTGAACATCATCAAGGGCATCACTAAAAGTTTGATAAACAGTTGGTAAGTCTTCTTTTTTAAACTTTTTAATCATATTCATAGAGTTGATGAGTTCCACTGTAAAAACAGAAGATAATTTCAGCGCATTCAGTTTTTTTTCTGCCTCATCAGGAGACAGAGAGGCGTTATATAAAATGGCAAGAGAATTGATCAACCTCCCTTTACTATTATGAATATGTGTGACACCATCATTTTTAAACATTACAAAGGAATGAGATATCAAATCACAGGAATAAATGATGCGATATAAATGCGTCAACATGCACACTTTTATTCCATTTACGCCATTTGATAATTCTCGGGTAATCATTTGATCATATTGTTTTCCATCCAGTTTGTCATCAACCAGATCCTCCGCCCAGATATTACATAACATGTTTCGATCTTCCTGTTTTCTTCCGCCGATAATTTTTATCAACTCAGATACCAGTTGGGAGGATATAAGGACATCGGCAGCATTATCGCCTGAAATATCCATTGTTATCGGGTTGATTTCTGTTGATAAAGTAAATCCAAAATTTTTCAGAACAGGATAAATAGAATGATCGATCATTTCTTTTGTTAATATGTTTGTTTTCTCTCTTGCCATAGATATCAGGCGAATCAGATGTGTTAAAGGCGTAATATTCGCTGTTTCTTGATAATAGTTCAGTGCATATGAGGTCAGGCTGACAGGTAGTGGATCTCTTGAAAGATAATCTTTTCCACTGATTACTTCAATGTGTAGTGGAAAATCAGTGCTTTCCGGTATAGAAATTTCATATGTTGAATGTGAATCACTTTCTCCTGTCGCAATGATATCTCTATCTGTTTTTAAAAAGTGAATAAACGCATCCTCAACAGTACTGTCCAGAACGGCTCCTTTTAAATGAAGCATTTCCTGTTGAGGAGATGGTTGTGAGTTATTACAATCATCATCACTACACGCCTGAAAATAAAAAATGACCATGCTTAATGTTAAAAGCATTGATATAACAGTTTTAAATCTATATGATTTCATCGTTATAAATCCTCCATTACTTAATAAGAGAAAAAAATATTTCATATATTGATATGATGTGTAACCAAAATTGCCAGTTCCCAAAAAGACTTTATTTTTCTTAGCCCTGAAAGGGCGGCAACATACCAGCCCAGGGCAACGCCCTGGGTAAATGGTAGGCTTGTTTTTAGCCCTGAAAGGGCGCT
>Ga0272440_1002803_pt1 | contig 13379 bp, 10 predicted proteins | sample SSMMMBAug17_FD_192440 | JGI IMG/M metagenome (GOLD analysis project Ga0272440, IMG submission 192440) | Marine sediment archaeal communities from Little Sippewissett salt marsh, Falmouth, MA, United States - SSM-MMB-Aug17 | ecosystem: Environmental > Aquatic > Marine > Wetlands > Sediment ...
TGAAGAAGATGAATAAGATGAAATAAAACACTTTTAATTCATCTTATTCATCTTCTTCAGTGTAATCCTGGTTCAAAAACAAAATGAACAATTAATAAATGAGGAACTTATTTTCAGAGATTTCCTTTGAAAATATGTTCCCCATCATAAAAAATGTTCATCGGGTTTTTGGTCTGTAGAGACGTAACATGCTACGTCTCTACGATGCTAAACTATTATACGTTCAAGATAATGGGGAACTTATTATTCAAGTATTCCTTAGATATTCATAATAAAAAAAATACCTATGCAAAGACAAAATTTATCAATAAAAGATATCAGAGCTTTACAAAAAAAAATTGAATCCCAGGCGCAGGAAATCAAATCATTTCAACAAAAAAACCAATTTTTTGAAATGCTAATCAAAAGCCTTCCCGGGTTATTTTATCTATTTGATGACCAGCTCAAGGTATATCGATGGAATAAAAATGTCGAACTGGCCACTGGCTACTCGGCGGATGAAATCAATAACCGGAACCTGTTTGAGCTTTTTGCTGAGGAAGAACAGCAAAATGTGAGAAAATCGATTCAACATGCATTTTCGACAGGATCTGGTGTTCTTGAAGCGACCCTGTTAACCAGGAATGGACAAAGAAGCAATTATTTCTTTACCGGAGTTACTGCAACAATTGACGAGACATCTTATCTTCTGGGCATGGGGATTGATATCAGTGAGCTGAAAAAAGCAGAGGACAGCCTTCGTGAAAGTGAGGCCCTTTACCGCATATTTGCCGAACGAATGACAGAGGGCGTTGTTTTATGTCAGGCACTGGATATTATATTTGTCAATAATGCCATGATTGAAATGCTGGGATATAAAAATCCTGAAGACATGCTCAATGATCAAATCCTTTCATTTATCTCTGATCGCTTTACCATGTACTTTATGGAAATGTTTGAATCTCTTGAAAATCAACCCGCTGGTGAACGTTTTTTTCAGGCCCGATGGCTCAAAAAAGAAAAATCTGAAATATGGGTTGAAGGGCGCGCCATTTTGATTCAGTGGAAAGGCAAACCCTCTGTTTTAATCACTGCGCGCGATATAACCAGTGCCAAATTACGTGAAATATCCATGCAGGAAGAAACCGAACATCTGCGGCGAGAAAATGTCAATCTGCGATCATCAATGAAAGACAGATATCGATTGGGTGCAATTATTGGCAAAAGCACAGCCATGCAGAATGTTTATGAACAGATTTTAAATGCATCAGGGACTGACGCCAATGTGATTATCTATGGTGAATCTGGCACCGGAAAAGAACTGGTTGCCGCAGCAATTCACAATATGAGCCGACGAAGAGATAAAAAATTTGTGACTGTCAATTCTGCCGCAATTCCAGACAATCTTTTGGAAAGCGAGTTTTTTGGACATAAAAAAGGAGCTTTTACCAATGCCACTACAGACAGGGCGGGTTATTTAGATATAGCTGATGGCGGCACTTTGTTTTTGGATGAAGTTGGCGATCTCAGTATCAATCTTCAAGCCAAATTACTTCGGGCCATTGAAGGTGGCGGTTATAATCCTGTGGGCAGCAATGTTTCCAAAAAATCTAATTTTCGAATTATTGCAGCAACCAATAAAAATTTATTGGAAATGTCCAAAAATGGTGATGTACGAGAGGATTTCTTTTTTCGTGTGCATATCATACCCATCAAACTGCCGCCTTTGAGGGAACGAAAAGATGATATTCCATTACTGGTTGAATCCTTTGTAAAAAAGTACTCTGAACATAAAAAAAATGTTATCATTCCAGGCCAAATCATGGAAGAACTGATTCAATATGACTGGCCAGGCAATGTACGAGAACTTCAAAACGTTATCCAAAGATACCTTACTGTACACCGGCTGGATTTTCTCAGAGAGGAACGTTCTTTATCAATTATCCCCAAAAAGGAAACCGCCCAAACACGTCATGAAACAAAGCCCTATTCACAATTAAAAGAGGATATTGCAGATCTTGAACGAAAAAATATCATGGAGGCACTGAAAAAAACAAAGGGAAACAAGACAAAAGCGGCTGAACTGATGGGGTTTTCAAGAAAAACTCTGTCTAGAAAAATGAAACGTCTTGGACTTGTTTAAATGAAGGGTGTCCAATAAACAATACTTTATTGCAATTTGTCCGCAATATGGTATAATGAGATTTTTTTTTTATGTTCATAAGCATTGAACGAATTTTTGTATTTTGATATTAATCCCAAAAGAAAGGAAATCATATGGGACTTGTTGAAGACAAGATTAATGCGCTTTTAGCGCGTGAGGCTGAAATCCAACAAATGGGTGGTGATGTTGCAATTCAGAAGCATCATGACAAAGGGAAGCTTACTGCAAGAGAGAGACTGGACATTCTTTTTGATTCAGGAACATTCAGGGAAATTGATGCCTTTGTTACACATCGCTGCGTGAATTTTGGTATGGAAGATGTCAAAATTCCGGCAGATGGGGTTGTTACCGGTCATGGAATGATTAATGGACGACCAGCCTTTGCATATTCACAGGAAAGCACCTCCAAAACAGCAGGCAGTCTGGGTGAAATGCATGCAAAGAAAATCTGCAAAGTGATGGATATGGCCCTGAAAGCCGGTGTGCCTTTGATTGGCCTCAATGATTCCAGCGGCGCCAGAATTCAGGAGGGCGTTGATGCATTATCAGGTTATGGACAAATTTTTTATCGAAACTCAATCAGTTCGGGCGTGATTCCTCAAATTTCGGCAATTATGGGCGCAACTGCGGGCGGCGCAGTTTATTCACCGGCGATGACCGATTTCATTTTCATGGTAAAGAATACCAGTTACATGTTTATTACCGGCCCACAGGTAATTAAATCTGTGACAGGAGAGGAAGTTTCTTTTGAAGAATTGGGCGGTGCCATGACCCATAATGAACGTAGCGGTGTCGCACATTTTGCCTGTGAAAATGATGAAGATGCCTTGAATCAAATCAAGCGGTTGCTATCGTTCATTCCAATTAACAATATGGAAGATCCGCCAGTAATTGCCACCAATGATCAGGCAGATCGAATATCCCCGAGCTTAAATACAATTATTCCAGATGATCCAAATCAGGCCTATGATATGAAACAGGTCATTCAGGAAATTGTTGATGATGGTGAATTCTTTGAACCGCATCAGTATTTTGCAAAGAATATGATTGTCTGTTTTGCTAGACTCAATGGACGATCAGTTGGAGTTATTGCCAATCAGCCCTCTGTTCAAGCAGGATGTCTGGATATTGATGCATCAGACAAGGCCACAAGATTTATTCGCTTTTGTGACTCCTTTAATGTGCCCTTGTTAACCATCGCAGATGTACCGGGATATTTGCCAGGAAAAGATCAGGAATGGGGGGGCATTATTCGTCATGGCGCCAAGTTATTGTGGTGTTATTCTGAAGCCACAGTTCCCAAAATGCTTCTGGTGACCAGAAAAGACTATGGCGGGTCGTACCTTGCCATGTGTTCAAAAGATCTGGGCGCAGATATGGCACTCGCCTGGCCAACAGCTCAAATTGCTGTGATGGGCGCTCAAGGGGCGGCAAATATTATTCATCGAAAAGCCATTAAAGCTGCCGATGATCCCAAACAAATGCGCGCTGAAAAAATTGAAGAATATGAAACACTGTTTTCTAATCCCTATTGTGCAGCCAGTCGGGGCTATATTGACGCAGTCATTGAGCCTGCACAAACCCGTTCCAGACTGATCGAATCCCTTGAGCTATTGTGCAATAAGCGCGAAGTTCGACCACCGAAAAAACATGGCAATATTCCCATGTAATGTCAAACTCAGAGGGGACGCCCTTCACAGAAAGGACACATTATGGATAAAAAAAAAATGTCCATTGCAGTCGCAGCAGTAATGAACTACATATATGAAGAATCATTGGCGTGTGCAGTACATACAATGTCACAACCAAAAACTGCGCCACAACCCAAAGTTGCGCACAACACGTGGGGAACAAGTGGTCGTTTGGATGCCATGCAATTGCGACAATTGATGCAATTGAGAACATTTAAATCAAAAGGATTGTAAGGTTTGTTTACCTTATAAATCTTCTCTGATAAAGAATATTATCACGCTTGCATTTTGTGAGTATAATAAGGAGAAATTTTTCATGCATGACATAAATGATATAAAGGTTCAGTTAACCGATATGAACTATGAACCGACTCGGCCCAAAGCTGATAATCCAGTAAAAATAATGGATATCTCCCTTCGGGATGGTCATCAGTCATTGTTTGCAACCAGAGGCCGTACCGAAGACATGATTCCTGTTGCAGAGTTGATGGATGAAGTTGGATTTTGGGCAGTTGAAATGTGGGGCGGTGCGACTTTCGATGCCATGCATCGCTTTTTAAATGAGGATCCCTGGGAGCGCATCCGCACATTGAAACGCTATTTCAAGAAAACCCCTTTTTCTATGCTGCTTCGGGGGCAGAACCTTGTGGGTTATCGCAATTATGCTGATGATGTGGCGCGTGAGTTTGTCAAGCGCGCAGCAGATAATGGGATGGACATTTTCCGCACATTTGATGCACTCAATGATTATCGGAATTTTCAGACAGTTGTGGAAGAAATCAAAAAGGCTGATAAGCATTTTCAGGGATGTATATGCTACACCATGACCCAACCCAGATTGGGCGGTGAGGTTTATAATCTGGACTATTTTGTTAAAAAGGCAAAAGCGCTTGAGGAAATGGGTGCAGACAGTATTTGTATTAAAGATATGGCGGGTTTAATTGCACCTTATGATGCCTACAACCTGATCAAAACTCTCAAAGAAAATGTCACCCCGCCCATACATTTGCACAGTCATTTTACTTCTGGCATGTCTTCCATGTCGCACTTGAAAGCCATTGAGGCAGGTGTTGATATTCTGGATACCTGTATGACAGCTTATGCCTATCGCACCTCTCATCCAGCAATCGAACCACTGGTAATGACGCTTCTGGGAACTAACCGAGATACAGGATTTGATATCAATAAGTTGGCAAAAATCAACGAGATTATGGAAAAAGAGATTATTCCCAAATACTTGCATCTTGTAGATGATTCCAAATTTTCGATTATTGATATCAATGTTCTGCTGCATCAGACACCTGGCGGCATGCTTTCAAATCTGGTCAATCAGCTTCGTGAAATGGATGCGCTGGATCGAATTGATGAGGTTTATAAAGAATTACCGCGGGTTAGGAAAGAATTGGGACAAATTCCATTGGTGACACCAACCAGTCAGATTGTGGGCACACAAACAGTCAACAATGTATTGTTTGATGATGAAAAAGAGCGATATAAAATGATTACCGGTCAGGTCAAAGATTTGTGCTATGGATTGTATGGCAAAACAGCCATCCCAATTGATCCGGAAGTACAAAAGAAAGCGCTGAAAAACTACCCCAGAGGTGAAACACCAATTGAAAGCCGCCCTGCGGCTGTATTAGAACCAGAAATGGATACAGCCAGAGAAGAAATTGGAGATTTGGCAGTTGACCAGGATGATTTAATCTTGTATGCTCTATATCCAGTTACCGGCAAAAAATTCTTGAAATGGAAATATGGCAAGGAACCTGTTCCTGAAGATGTCAAGCCCAGAACATTGGACGATGCCAAAGCCATGATTGAAACCTTGAAAAAGATTCGCAAAGGTGAAATCTCAATTCCTGAAAATAAAGATATTCCTGAAAAAGGTGAAAACCTTCGTGTATTTAATGTATTTGTTGAAGATGAGTATTTTGAAGTCGGTGTTGAACAGGTTGGAGGGGCATCAATGGTAAGCTATGTTCAGGCATTACCGACCGAATCAGGCCAACCATCACCACAACAGCAAGCAGCAGTTCCACAACCAGCTGCACCCACAGCGCCAACGCTTTCTGCACCGACAGCACCAGCAGTACCACCGCCACCGCCACCCAAACCGAAAGCACCTGCACCAAAAAAAGAAACTGTAAAAGCAGATGTATCCAGTGTTGATGGTACACCGCTTAAAGCACCCATGCCTGGCATGATTGTCAATTACGAAGTAAATGTTGGCGATTCTGTCACTGAAGGTGACACAGTTGTCATTCTTGAAGCCATGAAAATGCAAAATGCACTTCCCGCACCAGCGACAGGGACTGTTCAGGCAATTAATTATGCAAGTGGTGACTCGGTATCGAAAAATGATATCCTTTGTGTAATTGGTTAATTTGATTTCACACATTGTTTTCATCCCCGATTCCACATTCTACAAGAGATTGTGAAATCGGGGTATGGAATTGATCACAAGTTTTTTGAGTGCAACAAAATGTACCAGCCTGTTTTTTTAGTTTTTTTCACCGGTGTTACACTCAAATCGTCTTTTGACTATCGAAATGGTTATATATTGTGGTGTAATCAAACATGTTAAATAGGATTACGCCAGACTAAAATTCCTAAATAGGAGATAGAATTATGTATTTATTTAAGACGAATCATTTAATCGTAAGCGTGTTTATTATTCTTTTTTGGGTTTCATGCGGTGAAGAAAACCAAAAAATGTATGAAGCGAAATATTCTGATGGTACACTGAAAGAAACAGGCCTTTTGAAAAAAAATGAAAAGGGTGAATTTCAACGTGAAGGTGAGTGGCAAATATTTTTTAAAGATGGAAAACTCAAGCAAAAAAAACACTATACAATGGGCAATCTGAATGGCCCCTATGAAGCATTGTTTAAAAATGGTAATAAAAGAGAATCGGGCAGATATGTCAATAATGAAAAGGATGGCAAATGGTGTACGTGGAATGAATCTGGCCAGATACTTCAAGAAATTGACTATAAAAAAGGTGTGAAAAATGGCAGTTACATCATCTATTCTCCGGATGGCCATAAGCTGGTGCAGGGTGAGTATAAACATGACAAGAAAAATGGAAACTGGATGAGATATTTTCCCGGCGGAAAAGAACAAGAAAAAGGCGGTTACTTGGATGGTCGAAAACATGGAAAGTGGTATACATGGGATGAATCCGGCCAACTAATAAAAAATATGAATTATGTAAAAGGCCAGATCAGTCATCAAAAATCCTACAACCGAAAACCGAATAAAATGAAATGACAGGCTGTTTATTGATCAAACCCTAAGGAATACTCAAAAAAATACTTCCCTCAATCCGACAAGTCAGATACGTTTGACCTGTCTGACTGACGCAAATGGGTAATTATTTTCAGAGCATTACCAAATACGTTTCAAAGATATCCAATACAATACAGGAGATAATAATGAATATTCATGAATATCAAGCAAAGGAGCTGTTTAAAAAACATCAAATCCCCATTCCAGATGGTGGCGTCGCATTTAATGTTGACAGCGCGGTCAGTATTGCTGAGGCGCTTCACGACTTTCCGGTTATCGTAAAAGCCCAGATTCATGCCGGTGGACGCGGAAAAGCAGGTGGCGTTAAATTGGCAAACAATCTGTCGGAAGTCAAAAAATTTGCAAAAGAAATGCTGGGTATGACGCTAATCACAAAACAAACCGGATCTAAAGGCAAGCGTGTGAATAAAATTCTGATTGAATCCGGTGTGAATATTGAAAAAGAATTGTATTTCAGCATTTTACCGGATCGCGCTTCAGCCAAGATTGTATTGATGGCCAGTCTTGCCGGTGGCATGGACATAGAAGCTGTCGCTGAAGAAACACCTGAAAAAATTGTTAAAGTCTATGTGGAACCGCTTTCAGGTATTCAAGGATTTCAATTACGACAACTGGCCTTTGGCCTGGAATTGCAATCATCCCTGATGCGTCAATTCTCTCTGATGGTTCGCAATCTTTATGAATTGTTTGTCATGAATGATTGTTCTCTGGTGGAAATCAATCCATTGATTATTACAAAAGAAGCGCGCTTGATGGCAATTGATGCCAAGATTAATTTTGATGACAATGCGCTGTTTCGTCAAAAAGAAATTATTGAATATCGTGATATTGATGAAGAAGATCCATTAGAGGTCGAGGCCTCGAAATATCAATTAAATTATATTAAAATGGATGGCAATATTGGCAATATGGTCAATGGTGCAGGACTCGCAATGGCGACAATGGATATTATCAAACAGGCGGGCGCTGAACCGGCCAATTTTTTGGATGTTGGCGGTGGTGCCAACGCAGAACAGGTTGAGAATGCCTTTCGAATCATGCTGAGTGATCAAAATGTGAAAGGGATTTTGATCAATATCTTTGGTGGTATTTTACGATGTGATGTTTTGGCCACTGGTGTGGTTGAAGCATCAAAAAAAGTGGGATTGTCATTGCCGGTTGTGATTCGTATGGAAGGCACCAATGTTGAGGCAGGTAGAAAAATTCTGGAGGACTCCGGATTGAATCTCATGACAGCGACTGATTTAGCCGATGCTGCCCAAAAAGTCGCGCAAATGGCCCAGGCCTGATTCTTGGGATAGGAGAGAGAATTATGAGCATATTTGTTGATAAAAATACACGTGTTCTTGTCCAGGGCATTACCGGAAAAGAAGGTTCTTTTCATGCGCGTCAGTGCATTGCCTATGGTACACAGGTTGTCGCAGGTGTAACGCCAAATAAAGGCGGTCAAAAAATGGATGATGTACCAGTATTTAATACTGTTGCATCAGCAGTGAAAGAAACTGATGCCAATTGCAGTTTGATATTTGTCCCCGCTGCGTTTTGCGCCGATGCCATTATGGAGTCCGCTGATGCAGGTGTTGATTTGATTGTTGCCATTACCGAGGGAATCCCGGTACTGGATATGATGAAAGCCAAACAATATATTCAAAACTACCCTGTACGACTGATTGGTCCCAATTGTCCAGGAATTATTACCCCCGGAGAAGCAAAAATAGGGATCATGCCTGGTAATATCCATAAACCCGATGGACCCATTGGCGTTGTGTCACGATCAGGAACACTTACATACGAAGTGGTGCATCAGTTAACTCAAAATGATTTGGGGCAGACAACATGCATCGGTATTGGTGGCGATCCAGTAAATGGTACCAATTTTATTGATGTTCTTGAAGCGTTTCAGGATGATAACAATACACAGGGTGTTGTTATGGTGGGCGAAATTGGGGGGAATGCAGAGGAAATGGCCTGTGAATATATCAAAAAGCACATGACCAAACCTGTTATCGGTTTTATTGCAGGGCTGACCGCCCCCCCAGGACGTCGCATGGGACATGCTGGCGCAATTGTCAGTGGAAGCAGCGGCACTGCTCAGGCAAAAATTCAGGCCATGAAAGATGCGAATATACATGTTTGTGAAAATCTGGGAAAACTGGGTGAGATGGCCAAACAGATCTTTCAATAATGGGATAACGCATCATGCATGAAATGGGTATTGCCATTCAAATTATCGATATTGCCAAATCGTCAATTCCAGAAAATCTCAAAGGGGAGCCGGTTGAGCGAGTCAATATTGCTGTGGGGAAATTGTCTGCCATTGTGCCTTCAAGCTTGAAATTCTGTTTTGATATTGCAATCAAAGAGACACCGCTTGAAGGCGCAGAATTGCATATTGAAGAGCTGCCGGTCACCCTTCAATGTAAAAAATGCAACAATAAATGGACTGCTGATCAGCCAGTGTTTCAATGTAATAAATGTCAGCATACAAATGTTGAAATGCTTTCGGGACGTGAGTTGGATATTGTTTCTATTGAATTGGCGCAATAAACTAAATTTCTAAAAAACTAATTTTTTTTGACCTCTGAAAATTTTAGAAAAAAAAAGGCGGTTCCTAAAACTTAGAAACCGCCTCGAACAAATTCAATTATAATAATCTTATCGCTTATTCCCGATTGGCATACTCAGCATATGCCATTGCCAACGTTCGATAAAATAAATGCGCAAGCTTAGAATAAGGGACGTAAGCAAACAAACAAAATACAAAAATCAGGTGAATATAATACAAGGCATATGATAAAGCTGCCAGTTCACCCAATCGGGTCATTTCAGTGAGTAAGCCCGAAAGACCAAGAGCCAGAACGAGACCTATCAACGACCAATCTTTGTATGTTGATACCTGTGTATCCGGGTCTTGAGAGATACGTTCTTTGAGCATTACCAAACCACCAATGACCAAACAAAGACCGCCGATATTTGCCAGCCATTTGACAGGATTGAACTGGGAATAGGGTCCATGAATCCCAAAACCATAAAGCACAACAAAGAAGATGTTGGTTACAACGAACAATCCAATGAATCCAAACAATACCAGCATATGTGGCGTGGAACGTGTTTGATTTTCACCGCATTGATCAAATTTTTCATGTTTGAGAATTCTTGCAATCACTTGTGGTAATCCTTTGAGTATCCCCACGTAATCCAGATCTTTTTTATCTGTTTTTCCTTCAACAACTGCATTCTGGTGAATATCGTTCAAAAACAGATAGCCCCCCCTTGCAAATACACCCACAACACATAAGGCAAGTGGCACAAAAATTAAATCCACCAGCCAGGAACTGAAAAAAAGATGATGTGCAATTTCATGTCCACCTGGGCTGAAATTTAACCAGTTGGGGTCCACAAACATATTACATACCATACCCACAATTAAAAATATGATTGCGGGAATGGCTAACAGAATTGGCAGTTTTGACCGATCATTGACCATTTCTCCCAGCTGTTTGGGAAATGCGTATTCTTTGATCGCGTACATTCTTAATGCGGCCAGTACATCGCCCGGTTTTGCCCCTCGCGGACATAAGGTGGAACAGTCACCACAATTGTGACACAGCCAGATATCAGCGTTCTTGACCACCTTGTCTTTCAACCCCCAGGCTGTCGCTATCATTTCTTTCCGAGGGAAGGGTTTATTATCCGGGGATATGGGGCAGGCCACTGAACAGGTTGCGCATTGAAAACATTTCTTGACTGAATCGCCGCCAATGCCTTCAAGCTCCTTGATAAATTTGACATCAGGTTCTAACAACATGCCCCTGATTCCTTTCTTTATTTTGAGGATAAACATCTAATAATATAGACGTTTATCCTTTTTGTTATTGATTAAAAACCTTTGAATGGATTGGGTCCTAAGGCTTCGATTTCATCCATAAATTCATTAATAATTTTTGGAAGTTTATCGTATTCATCAATGGCAATTTCATGCATGGCCACACGTTCTTCCTCCAAAGCCAGACTGGCAAGCGCCTCACTGATTTTGGATTTTCGAATCTCAGCCAGCTCACTGCCCTTGACAAAATGACACTGGTAATCATCACCATGTTTACAGCCAATATACAGCACGCCGTCCATACCGGTAGACAATGCATCCTTCACCCAGATGGTATTGACAGAACCGAGACAACGAACTGGTATGAATCGAACATCATGATGCCAAGTCAATCGATTCATTCCCGCCATATCCATTGCTGGATAGGCATCGTTTTCGCATAAAAATACCAGTATGCGTAAGGGCGGTTCATCATAATCATCTTCTGATGGGACCTTGATACATTTGACCATCGAACCAACACTGTCAATGCTGTAGTCTGCAAAACCGATAATACGTTCCGGACAGGCACCCATACAGGTTCCGCATCGTCGACATCGTGTGGGATTTGGTTTTGGAGTGCCTTTTTCATCATCATCAAGCGCACCAAAAGGACATTCTTCTGTGCAGCGTTTACACTGTGTACATCGCTGAAAGAAGAAATCCGGAAATGTCTGATCGCCTGATCTAGGATGAACCGCTTCACCACGATCCACAGATTTAAGACATTGAATGGCTTTGAGTGTTGCACCAGTGGCATCTTCCATCGATTCTTCCATGGTCATACATCGACGAACAGCACCGGCTGCATATACACCAGTTCTTTGGGTTTCATATGGAAAACAAATAAAATTGGAATCCACATAATCATCAAACAAGTCAATATCTCTAAAACCAGGTCCCTGACGATAGGCCAGATTGACAACAGGATCATCATGCGTTACAGGAACCATACCTGTTGCAAGAACAACCATATCAACCTTGACTGTTACTGATTCACCCAGCAAAGTGTCTTTGGCTGTCACTGTCAGGCGATCACCATCTTGTTTGACTTCAGTGACTTCACCCTTGGAAAGGAAAATGCCTGGATCTTGCTGCATGGACTTATAAAAATTTTCTATCAATCCAGGTGTGCGCATATGTTGATAGAATACAAAGGATTTTCCATCATCCGGATAATCCTCACGAACATAGGCCGCCTGCTTGAGAGAAACCATTGATGTCACTGACCCTGCATATTTGAAATCAGCATCAGTTCCCTGTCCTGGACTTTGAACAAAAAGCACAGAACGTGCTTCTTTACCATCAGATGGCCGGGTAATTTTACCCTTTTTAGCAATTTCTTCAAAAGCTGTGTTGGTAACAACATCTTTTATGGCGCCAAATCCGAGATGACTGAATTCACCTTCTTCAGGCGCATAAGGTCGCCATCCAGCAGCCAGAACAACCGCACCATATTTTTCACCATTTGGATCTATGGTAAGGACATCTGCCCGGCCTTCATTAATTTGCTTGTATATTTCATCAATCTTTTCTTTATCCAGCTCTTTGCCTTTTTCATCAACACGCATTTCAGGGGGAACGGCCAATGGGACATCAAACTCAATCTTTTCGCCCGGTGTCTTAAAAGTAATTGTAAAATCACCGGGTTGTCCGGCAATTCTTGCAACGACTTTGCTGGTTAAAATTTCAATATTGCTATCTGATTCCACTGCCTGAATTTTTTGTTGAACAAGCGGTGAAATTAACGATTCATAGGGCGCCTGAGTGGGCAATTGTTTTCTGATTTGAGTTGCATAACCGCCCAACTGGCCTTCTTTTTCAACAATGGTACTTTGAAAACCGGCCTTAGAGGCATCCAGAGCTGCCTGCATACCGGTGACACCGCCGCCAATAATCAATATCTTATCGCTTTTCGTATCTAACTTATATGGCTCAGGCAATGAAACTTTTTCACATCGGACCATTCCCATGCGGAAATAATCTTCAGCCATCATTTGCAGATGATCGGGTTCTTCCTCATTCACTTCTTCAGGCATTGTCCATCCCTCAGGCCGGGGATGAGACCAGACAACCTGTTCTCTGAGGTTGACACGATCAAGAATGCAACCATCAAACTTGAATACATCGTAATTGACCCGACGGGAACATGCGCCAATAACAATGGTATTGACCCCTTTGTCCTTGATATCCTTTTTAATGACATCAACGCCTTCCTTGCTGCACAAAAAAGGATGAACAGTACAATTTGAGTATCCCTCTTCTTTGGGGACATTGTCCATGATCCATTCGGTATTGACCGCCTCTCCAATCCCACAGCCTGAACAGATATAAAAACCAAATTTTTTATCCATTGATTACCTCCTCA
>Ga0272440_1002804_pt1 | contig 13379 bp, 10 predicted proteins | sample SSMMMBAug17_FD_192440 | JGI IMG/M metagenome (GOLD analysis project Ga0272440, IMG submission 192440) | Marine sediment archaeal communities from Little Sippewissett salt marsh, Falmouth, MA, United States - SSM-MMB-Aug17 | ecosystem: Environmental > Aquatic > Marine > Wetlands > Sediment ...
AAATTCTTTAGTTCTTAATTTCAATGAATTGAGAGCCCTCTCTGCAATGGAGACAAACAGCTGTGAATCATCAAAAAGTAAGACACAATCACAATCTTAGAAAAAGTGTTAGCTATTTTTCTATTTTCAACAAATATTAAGGTTGTCAAAATATCAAAGAGTGGTCAACTTTTTTTGCTGAAAATGGTAAACTTTTAGATGTTGTTTTTGGTAAACTTTTAGGCCGCTGGTAACAGTTTTGGGAAGGCTTTTCATTGATGTTTGTTATTTACGTCATAGCCGTATGGCTTGTAGAGACAGGGCATGCCTAGTCTCTACGTTCTGAAACTGAAATGAAAATGTATAAAAAGGACACGTTCTTTTTCGAAGATATCTTAACGATTAACTATTAAACCATATACCCATCATAGAGAATAAATGATCAAGATCCAGAGGTTTGGATAAATAATCGCTTGCGCCAGCTTCAATACTTTTGACCCGATCCTCTTTCATTGCATTTGCTGTCAGTGCTATGATAGGTAATTTTTCCAAATCTTTCATCTGTCTTATTTTTTGTATGGTTTCATATCCATCCATGTCAGGCATCATAATATCCATAAGTACTAAGTCAACGGATTCTTTCTTCAATATTTCAATTGATAATTTACCACTATCTGCTTTTAGCACTTGTATTTCCTTCTTTTGCAGAGCATTTGCCAAAGAAAATAAATTTCTCATATCATCATCAACAATAAGAACTCTTTTATTTTGAAAAATATGATTTTTGTTATGGCGGTTTTTTATGATTTTTTGTTTTTCTTCAGGCATATCATTAACGACCATATGAAGAAACAAGGCTGTCTCATCCAACAGTTTCTCTTCAGATTTGTGGCCTTTGATGATAATTGACTTGCTGTATCGCTGAAGCTGCATTCTTTCTTCTTGTGATAAATCTATACTGGTATAGACAATAATGGGTGGAAGATGTAATCCTTCAATATGATCTAATTTTTTGAGCAGATCTATTCCATGCATATCAGGTAGTTTTAAATCCAGCACAATACAATCAAACAAATCTGTTTGCATTATATTGAGTACTTGATGGCCATTCGTACAGTCAATTATTTCTAAGTCCTTATTTTTAAACAGATTTCTAATAATCGTTCTCATATTTTCATCATCTTCAACAACCAGTAATCTTTTAATTTTTCTTTTATGAAAATCTTCTATCTTTTTAAAAATATTCTCTATTTGATCTTTTGTCGTCGGTTTTTGCAAATAGCTGAATGCGCCTTTTGTAAATACGTCATTCATATCTTTTTCAACTGTGATAATATGAACAGGAATATGTCGAATTAACGTGTTATTTTTAACAATATTCAGCACTTTCCAACCATCAATTCCAGGAAGATTAACATCAAGAATAATGGCATCCGGCATATATTTTTCAGCCAGTTCGATCCCTTCTTCGCCAGTAGTCACAACAATACATTTAAATTCATTTGTATGACATTGGTCGAAAAGTATTTTTGCAAATTTGAGATCATCTTCAATGATTAATATGGTCGTGTCGTTTTGAGTTAAATGATCTCGATCATCAGGAATAGATTGAATATCAATAACTGTACGTATATCAGAAGGTATGGATTTGCTTTCAGGTATTTGCTGCGTATCGGTTTGCACAGGATCGTTATGAAATGGCAGATAAAGAGTAAATGTAGAGCCTTTACCTGGCTGACTTACTAATTGAATCTCCCCGCCTAATAGTTTTGTAAGTTCTTTTGATATGGATAATCCAAGACCTGTTCCTGTAAACAGTCTTGAAGTGCTGCCATCAACTTGCTGGAATGCGCCAAATATTTGACTTTGTTTTTCTATTGGAATACCAATACCCGTATCTTTTACTGAAAAAGCGATAGAATTGGATGGATCAAGACCACTTTGTGTCAGGGTTGCTTCAGATGGTGCTTTGTAAATATTAATGGTAATTACCCCTTTAAATGTAAATTTTATGGCATTCGATATGAGATTCTTAATAATTTGTTCCAGTCTTTTTTTATCTGACTTAATAATAATGGGTAAGTCTTCAGCCAGCTTGACTCTGAAATCCAATTTTTTTTCAAAAGCCATATGTCTAAAATGCATATTAATTGAATTTTCAATCTCTTTCAGATAAACATCTTCAATATGAATGGCCATTTTTCCGGCTTCTACTTTTGAAAGATCAAGAATATCATTGATGAGATTCAAAAGATCTTTTCCACTGGTATGAATAACAGAAAGGTTTTCAATTTGCTCGTGAGTGAGATTGCCTTCTTTATTCTCTTTTAAAACATGGGTCAATATCAATAAACTGTTTAAAGGTGTTCTGAGTTCATGAGACATATTTGCCAAAAATTCGGATTTGTATTTGCTGGCAGCTTCCAATTCTTTGGCTTGAATTTGAAGGTTTTTTTGGGTTGTTTCCAAGGCTTCATTCTTATTGTTAATAATTTCTTTTTGCTTTTCTAACGATCCTTTTTTTTCTTTGAGTGCTTCATTGGCTTCTTGAAGTTTTTTCTGCTGAGTTTTCAGGTTTGTCTCACTGTGTTTTAGAAGCGCAGTTTGTTCTTCAAGTTCAGTGTTCGAACTCTCTAAAACTTTTTGTTGTCGTTCGAGTTCCTGTGCCTGTTTTTTTGTTTCATTCAACAATGCATTCAATTTTTGTCTGGATTGGGCAGAATTTATCGCAATGGCAATATTCTCTGATACCCGTTTTAAAAAATTGAGTTTATCATCAGAGAATTCATCAAAAGAGCCAAGTTCAATAACACCTTTTAGATTGTTTTCATATAAAACAGGAACAACAACTACATTTCCTGGAATAGAATCACCCGTTGCTGAGTTAATTCTCATATAATCATCTGGAATATTTGTAATAGAAATAAGCTCTTTTTCAAATGCAGCTTGTCCAACAAGACCCTGACCCATTTGTATTTTTGCATTTGGATCTTTTCTTTTATGAAAGGCATAACTGCCGGTCAGTATTAATTCATGTTTTTTTTCATCTAAGATATATAAACATCCTATCTGCCCTCTCAGATACTTTGCCAGAAATATAATAATATTTCGGGAGAGTGTTGAAATATCAAGTTCACCTCGAATTTGTTCACTCAATTGGTTTTGACCTGATTTCAGCCAATCTTCTCTTTCTCTGATAATCGTCATTTCTCTTAATGAATAGGTCATTTTCTGTAAAGCAATACCCAGTTTATCTTTTTCTGATTTTGGGACAATTTCTTTTGAAAAATCACCTTCGGCAATGGCGCTGGCTTGGTCTATAACCTTTTTAAGACTGCTGATCATAATTTGAAATGATTTGCCAAAACGATCTGTCTCAGAAGAAACCTCAATGTCAATATCCAAATTCCCATTTGATATTTCTTCAGCAGCAATTGCTTTGACATTCAAACTATCGATCATATGAATAAATGATTTTCCCAGGATATCTTTATCGGAAAGCAATACAAGTTCTTCAGACAAGTTACCAACAGCAATTGATTGTGCAATTTTCGCGCGTTTTTCAAGGTTGTTCGCCATTACATCAAATGCATTTGAAAGTATAGATATTTCATCCGAATTCTTTGGGGTTGAATCAGTCATGTAAAGCCGTCGTGACAAGTCTCCCGCAGCAACCGCATTTGCCAATTCAATCAATTTATTGATTGAATTGCGCAAGCCTTTTGTAAGAATAAAAGAAATAATCAGACTGAAAACAATGGCGAGTCCGCTAAATAAAAACATTGTATATTGAACGTTCTGTGCTGCACCAGAAATATTATGAACACTTGAGCCTGTTAATTTTATCTCTATCTGTTGAAGATTTTTCATGCTCTGGGTTAAGACCTTTGATGCTTTTTCAAATTCACCAATCAGTTCATTCCCTTCTTTTATCCCTTCTGTGAGGTATACAAAGGCCATTTCTTTTCCATGCTCATAATACCGATCAAAGGCTTCTTCTAATTCAATAATCGCTTGCAGGGATTCTTTGAATTTTCTCTTTTCATGCATGGATTTATATTTTCTAATATTTTTCTTAAATTCGTTGACAACTTTTTCTGCTGTTGTAAAGCCTTCATTTTTTTCAGTTATAGACGCATATAACAAGAGATCCATGACTTTTAAGGTTTGAAAAGCCATTTCATTGGTCATTCGTTCACCAGGTAAACTTTCATTGATTACCAATGCAATATTATCATGAACTTTGTTCAGGGATAGTATTGTTATCAAAAGGGTTATTATCATAATCAAAAGAATAATAGATATACCTAAGCCAAATTTTGTTCCAATTTTTAAATTATTTAATAACATAAATGATCATCCATCAATGAAAAATGGGGAACGAATTTTCCAAAGCATTCCTTATTGTTTAATTTTAATGACCTTAACAATATCATGTGAGACAGAATCATCTATATAACCGATTGTCCCCTTTGTTGTTGAGATATACTTCACAACATCCGCTTCATTTCTAAATATTCTTGGTCGAATACCTATGCCTGTAAAAACAACTTTTTTCCAATATGATTTTAATTTTGAAGGTGTTGAGCGTAGTATTTTATTAACAAATAAATCATGTGTCTTGCCTTTTTTAAGCATAACCACATGAATGGTTTGTCCATCAGGCCATTTTGTCTTATTTCCAAAATAAATATTTGCAATGCTTGAAGGTTCTATTGTATCCATTCTCACATTTTTATTAACAATCATAATGATTTCACTGTTGACAGTCTCATTTGTAATGAGGATTAATGCGGATATATAAAAAATAAAGAATATGTTATGTATTATCTGTTTCATTATATTAACCTTTTCTAGAAGCTAAAAGTTGTTTTAAATACAAAAGCTGTCCAGTTTTTACCTTTATATTCTTCAGGTTGCAGGATATCCAAAACCTGTCCAACACCATTTAGCTGATGAACTTCAAATTTCATCAGCCAAAAATCATTAATATCAAATCGCGTACAAAGTGCCATATCTTTTTGCCAGTCTGCATAATCTGGTTTATTGATCGTAGGATCCATTTTTTCTGCATTATTCACAGAATAATATAAACCGGTTTCAAACCATCTACAAAATCGGTAGGATACTTGACCATAATATGAATCCACATCAATTTCACTTTCTAATTTATTAATGGTAGGTATGCCGACAATATTGGTCATATCGATTTCAGTAAAGACATTACCCGTTGATATTTGGTATTCAAAGGATGCATTTAAATTGCCAATTGAATATTCAGCGGACAGAATTTTTAATGCTGCTTGTGAATACTCAATAGTAGATTTAACACCCTGATTATTTATTTGAAACATAAAGTCTGACTGTAAATATGATATTACAAATCCCAATCCTTTGATAAATGTATTCCATTTAATACGGGTTCCGAGCAAATTTTTGACTTCACTATATTGAAACACCCCATCTTCACCTGTAAACATTTTAGGAAGACTGCCATCTTTATCAATACTTACTGTGCCATAATATAAATCATATCCCACTATTCCTGGAGTTCCCATATTAATCTTACCATACAGATTCATTCCCTGAACACTTTTTATACTTTCTCGTAAATATAGACTGTAAATGCCTTGAGGAAGAATTGCTGGTGTGTATAACATGTCATAATCAATAATATCCGTATATAATGCTAAAGGTGTTTTGAATTTTCCCAGTCGAATGCCCAGTGTTTCTTTCCAGCTATAATCAATCATCGCCCAATCCAGTTTTATTATATTATTACTAACATTTCCTAAATCATAGGAATAGATCTGCAGCCCAATTTGGATATCGTCAGTAATCAATGAGCTAAAATTAATACCTGCCTCGTTAAATTCGCAAGTACCTTCAATGGATTGAGTCAGATAGTTATATTTATCAGAAATAATAAAACCGGTGCTGGCAAAAGCATGAATATCAATGTCGCTCAGTTCATTTGAATAAGCCTGAACATTCAATAATAATATAAGTGATAATAAAACGAAAAATCTTTGAAACATATTTATCTCCTTTTAACGAGTTATGATTATCGGAGCAGATGTACCATTCAAAAAAAAAACCCGCTTGTAATAATAACAAGCGGGTTTAATACCTTTCAATTATTTTGGGGTAAAATGAATGAATCAAAAAAATAATTAATAACGTCGATCCCCATAGGAACGTCTGTTATTGCTATTATAAGAACGTTGATTTCGGTTGTAACCACCGCCGCCGCCTCCACCGCGATCATTGTTGCGGAGTGGTTTTCGTCCTTTTGCTTCATTAATTTTTAAATTGCGTCCTTCCATCTCAAAGCCATCTAAACTCTCGATAGCTTTATCAGCGGCATCCTCATCCATTTCAACGAAGCCGAAACCTCTGAATTTTCCGGATATTCGGTCATTGATAAACTTTACCGAATGGACTTCACCATGCTTCTCAAACAGCTGTTCAATATCCTGTTTGGTACTGCTAAAAGGAATATTTCCCACGTAAATTGTTTTCATAAACAAAAATCTCCTATAAAATAATTTAAGTTAACTATACCGGAACTGTTTGCAGCATAGCAAATCAGTAGCCGGAAAAATAATGATCCATCCATATTCCGCCAATAATGCGATAATCAACATCAAGAACACTTACAAATTATTTCATATGTCAAATACGCATATGTATCATATTTTGTTTTCGTGTTCTGATCATGTTGATAGATCATTCATCCCCATTGATATGTGAAAGGGTTATTGGTTGATTGATTATTGTTTTGTACTCCAATAATAGAATATCATTTATATTATTACCTGTTCATTGATTCTTTGGCAGGTTCATAAAAATATATTCTTTGGCTGGTAAAAAATAATCTGTTTTGCAATAGCATTCTCAACTTAAATGTCCTCTGATTTGCCATCGCCTTATTACTGTCTTTCATGGCTGGTTGTTGTTACTAAAAAAATGTGGCTTTGTATAGAAAAAACCACTGTTGCAAAAGAAATCTTGAAAACTTAGTTTTAACTATTATCAAGTCTGTTTGTGCATGTCAATACAATTTGAAAAAAAATATTTGATTTGTGATTTTTTTTCAATGAACCAACCAGGCTTAAAAATCTGGTTGTTCAGATAACAATCACCAAAAAAATTAATTTAACAGGTCTTCTGGAATATCTGCATTTGTATAGACTTTTTGAACATCATCACAATCTTCAAGGGCATCCATTAGCCGAATCGTCTGTTCCGCTTCCTTCCCTTGCAGGGCCAGCATATTTTGAGGAATCATGGTGACTTCTGCCATTTCAGTTTCAATGGATGCTTTTTCAATGGCTTCTTTTACGGATTCAAAATCGCCAGTATCAGTAATGACCTCAAAGGTGTCCCCCTCATCGTTAACATCCTCGGCCCCTGCATCAATGGCAAGTTCCATTAGCTGATCTTCATCCACTTTATCTTTGTTAATAACAATCAACCCTTTTTTATCAAACATCCATGCGACACAGCCATTTTCACCCAGATTGCCGCCGGATTTGCTGAATAAATGACGTACATCTGCTACAGCTCTATTTTTGTTATCAGTGAGGCACTCAACAAGAACAGCGGCACCGCCTGGTGCATAGCCCTCATAAACAATTTCCTCATAATTAACACCTTCAAGTTCGCCTGTCCCTTTTTTAATTGCACGTTCAATATTATCTTTGGGCATATTTTCAGTTTTTGCCGCAGAAACAGCGGCTCGCAGGCGCGGATTGCCATTGATATCACCACCACCCATTCGTGCTGCAACTGTTATTTCCTTGATAAGTTTGGAAAATATTTTTCCGCGTTTTGCATCTGCGGCACCTTTTTTGTGTTTAATACTTGACCATTTATTATGTCCTGACATATTTTTCTCCTATGATTGTTCTACTTTTGAATATACTTTGCAAAAGTGAACGGAATTATTAATTATTTTTTGAACAAATCTAACCTGTATCAAAAGTTGAAAAAGGATGAACATGATTATTTGGCATCCTTCATATTCTGGTTAACACTTTCTTGATTCCAATTTGTCGTATGTAGAGACGCACGGCAGTGCGTCTCCGAGCGAAGAAAGGTTAAATTTTTTTGTTCTTAATTTTCAAAGAATTGATTGACCTTTCTTCAACCGGAGACGCAGTGTTGTGCGTCTCTTCAATCGGAAAAATAATCAAAATTTCGGATAAGTGTTAACAACTTTTCAACAAATATGAAGGATGCCGATTATTTTTTATAATTTATCCCAATGATATAAATTTCATTGCTGGCTTTGCGCGTTGTTTTAGGTCTGAATAATCGACATGCCGAATAAGCAGCCTTAACAGCATCTATCATTTGTTGGGTATCTTCTCCCTGGAAGATTTTACACACAAAATGCCCTCCGGTTTTTAAATGCTTTTGCGATATTTCAAGTGCCACTTCACATAGCTGAAATGATCGCAACGCATCAACATCCTTTCGACCCGTTGTATTGGGTGCCATATCACTTAACACGACATCAAATGGAGCGCCAGTTATTGCATTGAAATCTTTGACCAGAAATATGTCATCATTCATTAAACAATGAGGACTTTTAATTTTTATGTTCAGTTTTTTTAGATCAATACCCGTAATATAACCTGACTGACCCACAATTTCAGAAACAAACAATGACCATGATCCAGGGGCACATCCCAAATCCAAAACAGAATCACCTGAGCGAATCAATTTATACTTGCTTTGAATTTCCTTGAGTTTATACACAGAGCGTGCGGGATATTTTTCCTTTTTCGCTTGATATGTATAATGGTCTGCCCATGGATTTTTTTTATTTTTTTTCATTATTCAAACAAATACAACATCGCCTGCTGCACGTCACGAATGCCAATCAATTCGATTTCAGGCTTTTGCGTCATGCGTTTTAAATTACTGAAAGGAATCAGGCATCGTTGAAACCCCATTTTTGAAGTTTCTGACACACGCATTTCCAGATGGCTAATGGGTCTGATTTCTCCTGTAAGTCCAACCTCACCAAAGACAGCTGTATGATTGGGCACGGCCTGATCCAAAAAACTGGATGCAATGGCTGTTAAGATGCCCATATCAACAGCCGGTTCGTCTATTTTAACCCCGCCTGCAACATTCACAAATATATCGTGTTGCATCAGGTTCAATCCAGCTTTTTTCTCTGCCACTGCAACTAAAACAGCCACACGATTGCTGTCAATCCCCAGAACAGTTCGTCTGGGATTTCCAAAAACAGTTCGTGATGCAAGGGCCTGGATTTCAACAAGAATGGGGCGTGTGCCTTCCATGCTTGCTGTTACGACAGATCCAGGAACATTTTCAGGCCGGTCTGACAGAAAAACCGCTGATGGATTTTTAATTTCTTCAAGACCGGCATCTTTCATTTCAAAAACACCAATTTCATTGGTAGAGCCAAAACGATTTTTTACCGCTCTTAAAATTCTGAACACGTGATTGCGGTCGCCTTCAAAAGAAAGCACGGTGTCAACCATATGTTCCAGAAGTTTAGGGCCGGCTATAGCACCTTCTTTGGTGACATGCCCCACAATAAACACCGGCAAATGCCTTTTTTTGGCAATTTGCATGATTTGCATGGCCGCTTCACGAACCTGACTGATTGTTCCTGGCGCTGCAGAAAGATCTGGACTGAATAAGGTTTGTATAGAATCTGCAACCAATACATCCGGCGCAACTGAGTCAATCATTGGGTGAATGGCTGTCAAATCTGTTTCCGAAACAATCCACATATTTTTATGTGATGTTTTCAATCGGTCACTTCGCATTTTAATTTGCCTGATCGATTCTTCACCCGAAATGTACAATACTTTGTGACCTGCTTTTGCCAGACCTGATAGCGCTTGAAGCATTAACGTTGATTTGCCGATTCCTGGATCGCCACCAACCAGAATAAGTGAGCCGGGGACAAGACCACCTCCCAATACCCGATCAAATTCATCAATTTGTGTTTTCAAACGATAATCTTGTTCAATATGAACATTTTCAATTGAAACTGGTTTATTGACCTGATTATTCTGGGATTTACCCGATAATTTTTTAATTTCAACTTCTTCAACAAGACTGCCCCATGTATTGCATTCATTACATTTTCCCAACCATTTTCGACTCTGATAACCACATGTCTGGCAAACATATATTGTTTTATTGTCTTTTTTCACTGTTAATACACAAATCCCATCATTCTGGGCATTGCCAGAATGATTTCAGGCAAATAAGTAATCAACATCAGTACAAAAATTTGTATAATTAAGAAAGGAACCACTGCTTTTGATACAAATATCAAGTCCCGCTTGCCAATGGCACCAGTAATATAAAGGCTGACTCCCATGGGGGGGGTGCAATAGCCTATGGCAAGATTGACCGTCATGATGAGTCCAAAGTGAAGCGGATCAACCTGAAATGCTTCAAGCATAGGCAAGAATACTGGCCCCAGAATTAAGGTGGCTGAGATAATATCCATAAACATGCCAATGATCAATAACAATATGTTGATTGCAAACAGAAAAACGACAGGCGACTGAATGCTTTGTAAAACAGCTTCTGTAATCTGACCGGGAATATCTTCAAAGGTCAAATACCGACCAAAGCATGTTGCTCCTGCGACAATTATGAGCAATGTGGCTGATGTCACTGCTGAATTGACTGTGATCTTTTTGACATCGGAAAACTGAATTGACTTATGGATAAATAATTCAACAATGAACGCATAAACACACGCCACAACAGCAGCTTCATTGGCAGTAAATGCACCTGAAAAAATTCCGCCAAAAATTATGACTGGAAGCATTAGCGACCAGAAGCCCTCTTTTAAAACCTGTAACACGTTTTTCAAGTCAGGAATTGGCTTTCGAACTATTGTCGTATTGTTACGAAACACGAGAAATGTATAAATACATGACCCCAGAATAATCAAGATGCCGGGAACAAAACCAGTTAAAAAAAGACCTTCCAAAGAAACATTGCTGATCATGCTATATAAAATCATACCAATACTGGGTGGAATAATCACTCCAAGGTTTGGTGATGTTGTCATGAGGCCCAGCGTGTATTGTTCATCATAACCATTCTCAAGGAGGGCTGGAATCATAAAACCACCTAAAGCAACAACTGTGGCAACTGTTGAGCCTGAAATAGCACCAAATAGACCGCAGGCAATAATTGCTGCCATCCCAAGTCCGCCGGGTAACCAACTTACAAGTGCATTGGCAACTTTAATTAATTTATCAACAATACTGCCTGCTGTCATGATATTTCCGCACAAAATAAAAAATAACACCACAACCAGAGCAAATTTATCCATACTTAAAAAAAAGCTGTTAAATAAGAATAATATGGGTTTGCCTGTCACCAAAAAACCAATAACTGCAGTAAAGAATAAACACATAAATACAGGTATGTAGCAAGCCATGCAGCCAAGTAAAACCAGTCCGATAATCAGGTAACTACTTTCCATAACGTCACGCTCCTTTTTGTATATTATAATTCTTCATTGCTTATATCAATGTAAATAACTTGAATGGTTCGAATGAGCATCAAAACTCCCATAACAGGCAAAATGGAATATAAATATACTTTTGGGATTTGCATGATGATTGTTTTTTGATGGGTGACGACCTGACGGGCAGCCATGAGCCATCCATAATAGATGACCATGCTGGAAAAAATAATTGTTGCCAGATGGCTTATATAATTCAGTGGTAGTTTGAGTACCGGAAACAGTTGAACCAGCGCATCAATTTTTATCATGGATCTGTTTTTGATTGCCACACTGCATCCTATAAATGTTGTGTATATTATCACTTCTCGGACAAGCTCTTCAGACCATGCAAGGGAATAATTAAAACCATAGCGCAATACAACGTTACAAAATAATGCGATCAGGGCAATAATTACGGCAATGAATAATGTCCAGTCTTCAAAAAATGATAATATTTTGTCGATAATTGATAATGTTTTTCGCATGTTTGACTCTTTTTCCATGTGTGTGGTAAAAGTCCATCGTCAGTCTTTTACCACATCTGGACAGATCTATGGTTTATATTCCATAAAATCCTGAACTTCATTTAAAAAATCCTTAGGCCGATAAATATCATCAGGATACAGCGCATTAATTTCAGATTTATATCGCTCATGGACAGCATGCCCGCGTTTTTTCAGCATATTCATTTCCTGATCAGACAATTTGATAAAAGTTATACCTGCTTTTTTCGCTTTTTCTATTTCCTGATTTTCCTGATCACGTGTTTGTTTTCGAATGGATGCACACACATCATGAACAGTTTTAATAAAAATTTGCTGAAGATCTTGTGGAAGATTATTTAACCAGGCTTTATTATAAATCCAGATAAACAGACCTTGCGCATAATTGACATAGGTGTAATATTTTGCTACTTCAAATTTTTTCGTAATATTACAAACCATCGGCGTATGATCCAATCCTGTAATAACTCCTTGTTTCAGGGCAACAGGAACATCCGGCCAGGGCATAACAACCGGATTAATGGACCATTGTTTGTAAAGCATTTGATTCACAGCAGCCTCAGCAACACGAAATTTCACCTTCTTTGCATCATCAAGGGTATGAACCGGCGTTGTTGTTGCCCACCCATAATTTCCATAGCCAGTAATATCTAATCCAACAATTCCCTGATGATCCATTGCGCGCATAAAATGAACAAATAATTTGCCGCTTTCTGTAAACCGATCAAGTTTTTCAAATGAATTAATCAAAAAAGGCAGGTTAACCAGTCCAAATCGAGGCCCTAAATTGGTTGCGGCAACTGAACTGCATCCCATACCTTGAATAGCACCCATTTGAAGCTGATTTAATACTTCAACCTCGCCGCCAAGCATAGAAAAAGGTTTAAAATCAACATAAATCTGCCCCTTTGAACGTTTCCAGACTTCATCACGAATTGCAAAGCCTGCATACACGCCTTTGATCACCGGATGCGATACATTTGAAACAATACATTTGTACTTTGCGCCAGAAGGATCAAATGATGCTTTCCATTTGGACAATGATGGTTTTTTCGCAGTAGCACTGCTTGCAATTACCAAAATGATACTCAGACAAAAAATCATTAACACATTAAATCGTTTCATTAAAAAATCTCCCTTTTCCTTTAGTTTATTGTTTGGATAAACCAAACGCCAAAAAACAATAATAATTAAACATTAAATCTAAAGTGGATAATATCAGCATCTTTAACAATATAATTTTTACCTTCCAATCGAACCGTGCCATTTTTTCGCGCTTCAGCGTATTTACTGTTGGCATCAATAAAATCAGCATAAGATAGAACTTCTGCTCGAATAAAACCCTTTTTAAAATCAGTATGAATTGCTCCAGC
>Ga0272440_1002805_pt1 | contig 13378 bp, 11 predicted proteins | sample SSMMMBAug17_FD_192440 | JGI IMG/M metagenome (GOLD analysis project Ga0272440, IMG submission 192440) | Marine sediment archaeal communities from Little Sippewissett salt marsh, Falmouth, MA, United States - SSM-MMB-Aug17 | ecosystem: Environmental > Aquatic > Marine > Wetlands > Sediment ...
TTCAAAAGGGTGTGCAACAGCCCCGCTCCAGTTAGATTCATCAGGAGACATTTTATGCCATAATGCAGGTTTACTAATTGTTATGTCTGATGTACCAGCTACTCCTACTATATTTCTGCTTTGTAATGCTTCATATAATTTATGAGAAAACATGCTATCTTCAATGCTGACATCATCATGGACAAAGGCTATAATATCATGAGATTTACTGTATTCATTTGAAATAAATCCATTGTAAACATCAGGTAATCCATTTGTATTTTCTGGAATTACTATCAGTTCGACCTGGTCATTAATATATTTTATTGATTTATAAATAGGGGTTTCAGAGATTTGTCCCTTTTGTACGCGTGAAGCAGATACAATTAATATTTTTTTTTGTACTATTTGTTGTGATGTGTGAACCATAAACTTTCTTTCAAGTCATTGGATTCGTTTTCATTTCTTTTTCAATTGTAGAAGAAGATGTGATTCCATAATCATGACCTGGCCAGACTATGGTTTCTGGAGGCAAAGTATACAGTTCTTTATGTATTGATGAAACAAGTTGATGATGAGATCCTCCTCTTAGATCTGTTCTGCCAATGTTTCCAACAAATAAGGTATCTCCAGTAATAAGATTTCCTTTTGTGTACAAACATATTCCTCCTGGGCTATGTCCGGGAGTGTGAATTATTTTAACAGGTGTATTACCTATTTGAATTATATCACCATGTTTTAATACTTGATCAGGGCTGGGAGATTTTTTTCCTCCAAGAACTAATGTAAAAATTTTGTTCATAAAAAAATAAAGAGATTCTACATCTGCTTCATGAATTAATAGTTTTGCTTTTGTTTTAGAAATAATGGCCCAGTTACCTGCTGAGTGATCTGCATGGCTATGAGTGTTGATTACATGGGTGAGTTGCCATTTGTTTTTATTGATTTCTGAAATAATTTTATCAGTATCAAAAGCAGGGTCAACTACAGCACAGTTTTTTGTTTCTGGATCAACGATAAAGTAGCAAAAAATTGCCATTTTTGATAGTTTTCTTTGAATAATCATTTTAGATTTAACCTGTTAAACGAAAATTGTTTGTTCCTCATTTTCAGATGCTGTTTCGATTTCACCAATAATCCAGGCCTTTTCTTGCATAGCTTTTAAACGCTCAAGAATTTCATCTGCTTGAGATGCTGGTACTACCAAAACCATACCAATACCATTATTAAAAGTTCTAAACATTTCCAGTTCTGAAACATTTCCTGCGTCTTTTAATAAAGAAAAAACAGGTTGGTTTTCCCAGGATTCTTTTGATATAACAGCCTTGCAAGATTTTGGCAGTATACGTGCAATATTATCAACCAGTCCGCCACCAGTAATATGAGACAGCCCACAAATATCAAAGTTACGAATAAGAGGTTGAAGCATTTCTGAATATATACGAGTGGGAGTTAAAAGACATTCTCCAAGACTCATTTGGAGTTCAGGAATATAAGTATCAACAGTATGTTCCAAAGTTTCAAAACAAATTTTTCGGACAAGGGAAAATCCATTACTATGAATACCAGAGGAGTTTATACCAATTAGTTTTTGTCCAACGCTAATTCCTGAGCCATCAATAATTTTTGCATTATCTACAATTCCTACAGAAAAACCGCAAATATCATATTCATTTTGATTATAGAAGTCGGGCATTTCAGCAGTTTCACCACCAATCAAAGCACAATCAGCAATTTTGCAGCCAGCAGCAATACCTTTTATTATATCAATAATAACTTCTGGTTTTATATTACCTGTTGAAATGTAATCTAAAAAAAATAATGGCTTTGCACCCTGTACAATAATATCATTTACACACATGGCCACCAGATCAATTCCAATGGTATCATGTTTATCCATCATAAATGCAATTCTCAATTTAGTTCCAACACCATCGGTAGAACTAACTAAAACAGGACGATCAAGCTGATTTGTATTTAATGAAAAAAGACCGCCAAAACCACCAATATCCCCCATAACACCTGGACGATTTGTTGTTTTAGCTATTTCTTTTATTTCAGGAATTAATGCATTGGCTTTTTCAATGTCAACACCTGAATCTGCATAAGTCAGTGATTGTTTCATGAATATCCTTTGGTTTTAAATTTTATTAAAATTTATTTTTTCAGGTTCATTATAAATGAATCGCAACAAAAAACGATATACGTTGTTTGTATTTTTTGTCAAGCCTTTATTGAAGATTTTTACATCATTTCTAAAGCATACAAATTTGAAATCAACTTGACAATTATGAGTATTAAGTATAGGATAACAATTTCTTTTTTAAGCAAATGTGACTGTTTTCAGTTTTATTAAGAGTTCAGCGTTTATATGAAACATATAATAAATGTTTCATAAAGATTTCATTACAATATAACAATTGATTTTAAATTACAAAGGAGTACCTAATGGCGTTAACTAAGAATAACATCGTATCTCAAATAAATAAGATGGGGTACAATCAAAAAGATTCTGTTTTTATTGTTGAAACCCTGATTGAAATCATTAAGCGGACATTAGAAGAAGGTGAAGATGTTTTGATTTCAGGATTTGGCAAGTTTTGTGTTAAGGACAAAAAACAACGCAAAGGTAGAAACCCTGCAACCGGAGATGATTTACTCTTAAGAGAAAGAAGAGTTGTAACCTTTAAGTGCTCTGGAAAATTACGAGAAAAAATTAATGAAAATTAGTTTTAAATAAAAATTGAATAAAAAAAATTATTTTTTACAGATGCTTAAATAGTTATTTGGCCGATGTGTATTTTATAAATGTATTGGATCATGTTGACAATGTCCTGATAATCTACTAAAGGTGGTACTCTTATAAATATTTTGGGAATAATCGGTCGATTAAGTATCGATCTCTTAAAGAATATGCATCTTTATGCAAAGGTTCAAATATTCGGGTTAGTTTAACCGATAAGATATCTATAATCTTTCCACGAAGGGAGGAAATGAATGGCAATTGAAAAGAAAGTCGCTGCAAAAAAGGGTAAAGAAAAAAAGCTCAATATAGAAGCAGCAACAATATGTCCGTCAACCCAACAAATGTTGCGACGGGCCGAACGAGATGGTGTTGAAATTGCATTTCATCGCGCAAATAGCATGAAAGCCTGCCCAATTGGTGCAGATTCCGCTTGTTGTAAACATTGTTCAATGGGACCTTGTCGCTTAAATGCGAAAGATCCTTACAGCAAAGTCGGAGTATGTGGTGCAACAATTGATACCATTCAAGCAAGAAATTTTGCACGCATGGTCGTTAGTGGGGCAGCTGCTCATACAGATCATGGTATGTCCATGCTGGATGTATTTCGTGAAGTAGTCAAAGGGCACATTAAAGATTTCAAAATAAAAGATTCAGATAAGCTTGTTGCTGTTGCTGAATCTATTGGAATCGAAACTCAAGATCGAGATATTAAAGACATTGCTACTGATCTTTATGAAGAGCTGGAAAGCACATACACAGGGATAGAAGGTGAAATTCCTTTTATGAAACGTGTTCCTGAAAAAACTCTTGAAACCTGGAGAAAATTAGGTGTCGTTCCAAGAGGTGCCATGAGAGAACTCATGGAAATGATGCATCGAACTCATATTGGAGTTGATCAGGAATACCAAAATATTTGCAAACATTTTACTCGTACAGCATTAAGTGATGGTTGGGGCGGTTCAATGGTTGCAACTGAAGTTTCTGACATCTTGTTTGGAACTCCAAGCCCATTAAGTGTTGAAGTGGATATGGGGGTTTTAAAAGAGGATCATGTAAATATCATTATTAATGGGCATGAACCAAACTTCTTTGAATCTATGATCGTTTCTTGTCAGGATCCAGATTTGATTCAAGCTGCAAAAGATGCAGGAGCTAAAGGTATAGTGCTAGCAGGTATGTGTTGCTCAGGAGCTGAAGTTTTATCCCGACATGGCATTCCGCATGCTGGTAATTTTTTATCAACAGAAGCTGTTATCATTACTGGTGCTGTTGATGCAATGGCCGTTGATGTACAATGTATTAAACAAGGTTTAGCAACAGTATGTGATTGTTATGGTACAAAATTGTTTACAACAAACCCACGTGCTCATATTGAAGGAGTCGAACATATAGAATTTGTTGAGCATGAACCTCTTAAATGTACTGATGAAGTTGTTGTAAGAGCTATCACACGTTTTAAAAATAGACAAAAACCTGTTGAAATTCCCAAATATAAACACGCAGGGATTCATGGTTTTTCACATGAATACATTAATTATATGCTCGGTGGAACATTCCGAGGATCATATAAACCATTGAATGATAATATCATTAATGGTCGTATTCGTGGTGTTGCTGGTGTTGTTGGCTGTACAAATCCTCGAGTGCAGCACGATAAAATCCATCTTGAAGTTGTAAAAGAATTAATAAAGAATGATGTTTTGGTTCTTCAGACTGGTTGTTCACAAATAACATTAGCTAAAAATGGATTGTACACACCTGAAGCTGCACATCTGGCTGGCCCAGGACTTCAAGAAGTTTGTGAAACAGTTGGTATGCCACCAGTTCTTGGCTTAGGCTCTTGTGTTGATAACAGCAGAATTCTTGTTGCAGCATCAGAGATGGTCAAAACTGGAGGACTGGGAACCTGTCTGGCTGATCTTCCTGCAGCAGGCTCTGCTCCAGAATGGATGAGTGAAAAGGCCATTTCCATTGGACAATATTTTGTTGCTTCTGGTGTTTATACTGTTTTTGGAGCTACATTCCCAATCACACAGAACACAAAATTTCATAAGCTTCTTTTCAAAGAACTTGAAGAGTGGGGATTAGGAACATGGGATTTTGCAGTCGATCCTATCGAACACGCACATAAAATGATTGCTCATATTGAAAAGAAACGTGATGCTCTTGGAATCAATAAGAAGAAAGAAAGAGTTCTTATGGACTTTGAAGCACGCCGCGCTTTAGATGCTGCTGCTTAATTCAAAGAGTTCATTATTAAATATTAAAGCCCGAAGTTTTTAACTTCGGGCTTTTTTTTGTATTTTATGTTGGCAATTTTAAAGTATACTTAAAAAATGCCATGGCAATTTTAAAGTACACTTAAAAAATTGCCATAGAGAATGAAACATAATGTAAATACTTATCAAATGTCAGCATCCCGATTTTTTGCATGATAAAAACCTTCCAGGCCAGTAAATATTAAAAAGCCCTCATCTTTACTAAGACAAGCCAGGTGAATAGAATTTTTTTTAGCAAGTTCAATAGCTAAGGATGTAGGTCTGGAAACACTAAGTATATATTTTATTGGGGTAGGTATCACTTTTATCATTAGTTCATGGCTTACACGTGAAGAAAGAACAAGAAGGTAAACATTATCAAAAGTTTTATCCAAAATGGTTTGGCCAATTACCTTGTCTAGTGCATTATGTCGACCTACATCCTCTTTTGAAGAGAGCCTGTTAAAAAAATCATCAAATAAAATTGCTGCATGAGTTGACCTTGTTTTGGATCGCAATGGCTGACAATTATCAAGATCATCAATACATTTTGTTGCTTGAGAATAAGATAGTTTTATATTTATGTCTGGCTTATTTTGTTTTTCATAAAATGAGTTAGGAGAAAAAGAATTTTTTATGACAACCTTTGCAATATCTCCATCATCTAATGAATCAACAGAAAAATCATACAGGTCAGTATGAGCTGATATGATCTTATGACTGAATAGTAAACCTGCAATATGAGCTTTTTCATCACCTGGAGTTCGCAAAATTTTATCATATAAATAATTGTTAACACAGATCTTGAGAGGAGCTTCAATGGTAACAGGCATAGACTTTTCAAGTATCTGACTTTTTTTCAAATGGTGAATTTGAATTGTTTGAAAAGGTTTCATAATATATTCCTTTTAAAATGATTATCTTGACATATGAAATCATTTTGATTATTGGGGCTAAAACATATCATATTTTGAGAATTAATAAAGGAGAATTGAAGAATCATGAGCAACCTTGTAGAAGCATGTAATGGATGCGTAAAAATTGTCGATGGTAAGTGTACTGTTTATCCAAATCCAGAGGCAGTTATGCGCTGGTCAAAAGATAAATCCAAAGTTGGCTGTTCTTTTAATTTAAAGATTGAAGAAAAAGCCAAGGGTAAAGTCCGTGTAGGTCAGCAGAAACAAAAGAAGGGATTTTAATTATTTTTTGATATCCAGTCTAAAAGCTGTAAGGTTGGGAGGAATCCTCAGCCTTACAGCTTTTTTTTTAACTACAAACATCATTCAGACAATTTTTTACATTATCTACATCTGATTTGTATTTACAAATAACATTTAATGTATCTCGAACTATATCAGGTGTTAATGAGTTAACATTAAGAGCTATTAACGAATGTGCCCAGTCTAAAGTTTCTGAAATACATGGATGTTTTTTCAGGTCAAGGCACCTGATTTTTCGTATTATTTCAATTAATTGTTCGTTCAAAGTCTGATCAATTGCAGGTATTTTCAATCTAACAATTCTTTTTTCCAATTCTTTTTCTGGATAGTCAATATATAAATGAAGACAACGACGTTTAAGAGCATCACTCATGTCACGATAATTATTTGATGTTAATAGCACAAATGGGATATTAACAGCCTTTCGTGTACCAATTTCTGGAATACTAACTTGAAAATCACTTAACAACTCCAATAAAAAAGCTTCGAATTCAGGATCTGATTTGTCAACTTCATCAATAAGAAGCACAACAGGCTCTTCAGATGAAATAGCTTGTAATAAAGGACGCGTCTGGATAAAACGTTCAGAAAAAAAAGCATCTTCCTGGTCAGCAATACGATCAACAGCATCTGATAATTTTTGTGTGTCTTTTATAATATCTTGAATTTTTTCTTTTACAATTTGAGTATAAAGCAACTGTTTTGCATATTCCCATTCATATAATGCTTTGGCTTCATCAAGACCTTCATAACATTGCAGGCGTATCAGATGGCGTTTTAAATTTCTTGCAATTGCTTTAGCCAGTTCAGTTTTTCCAACACCTGCTGGACCTTCTATTAGTATAGGTTTTTGAGTCGCAAAGGACAGGAAAACAATCGTTGCAATTTCTTTTGATGCTATATAACCTGCTTTTTCTAACTGGTAAATAACATCATCAATACTGTCATATATCATGTGAATAATTTCCTTTCCAAAAGCGGTCATTAGTGTCAAACTATAATAAAGTTTTCAGACTATCTCTCGCCTTGACTTACTAATAAGCGTTGTCCTGGATGAATTGATTCCTTTGGGTCAAGGTGATTAAGCCGCCTGATTTCAGTAACAGGAACATTATATTTCAAACCTATACGGTATAGAGTCTCACCCTGTCTAACCTTATGATACTTATAAATGATACCATAATCACGACGTTTAATTTTTTTCTTTTTAACTTTAGGATGAATGACAGGTATTTCCTTTTTTTCTGGGGGGCTTTCTTTTATCACAATTTCTGGAGCTTCTTTTTTTTCGATTATTGTTGCATCGAGTTTTTCTGGTATTTCATCAGAAAAATCTGTTTTTATAAAATCTTGATTATTATTAGCTTCTAACGAATTTTGTTTAAAAGTAGCCGCTTCGGTAGCAGCTTGCATTGTATCAATTTTTTCATCTGTCCACACTAATCTTTCTTCAAGTTGAAACAAGTGAGTTTCAATTTTTTTAACCTGTTCAAGTGTTGCATATTCTGTTGTATCTCTTTGAGAGAAAAATAGAAAAATAAAAGCAAACACTAAAAATAGAAATAAGCATAGCAAAACTCTAAATTTATTTCTCGTTCCAGGCGATTCATGATCTAACCAGAACTCACGTTGTCTAAATTGTGGATGGGCTCGATGATAATCCTGTGTCATAAAAAACCTCCATCAGAAAAGTATCACGTTTGAAAAAATATCCTTACGAAACATAAGAATTTTTATTAAATTTTAAAGGATATCAAAAAAATTCTATAAATTCTATATATGATACGCCATTCAATGAATCTTCGTCAATGAATATATTAATAACTTAATAAAAAAAGCTAAAAGTTTAAATATTGTTGATTTAAAAATGTATTTCATCTTGACATTTAAACAGACTGTTGTAATCTTCATATTAAAAAAAATCAAGGAGGAAGATATGGGATCTTGTGCAACGTTGATTGCTGGCGAAAAAAAAATTGAACTGCCAATAATCAAAGGAACAGAAAACGAAAAAGCCATTGATATTACAAAAATATGCAATGAATTAGGCATGGTAACTGTAGACCCTGGTTTCGCAAATACAGGTAGTTGTAAAAGTGCAATCACATTTATGGATGGAGAAAAAGGTATTTTAAGGTATCGCGGGATACCTGTTGAACAGTTAGCAGAAAATTCAACCTTTGTTGAGACCGCTTACCTTTTAATAAATGGAACCCTTCCATCTGTTGAAGAACTATCAAATTTTTCATCTTTATTAACAGAACACTCTCTGGTTCATGAAGATATGCAAATTTTTTATCAAAACTTTCCAGAGAGGTCCCATCCAATGGGCATTTTATCGTCAATGGTGAACGCTTTGAATAGTTTTTATCCTTATTTAGGAGAATCTCGAGAAGAACGTATAAATATTACTGTAACACGTTTGCTTTCAAAAGTCCGCACAATGGCGGCTATATCTTATAAAATATCCAGAGGGCACAAAGTAGAATATCCAAGACCGGACCTGAGTTACTGTTCTAATTTTTTACATATGATGTTTTCAACCCCAGTTAAACCTTATTTTCAAAATGAAGATTTTGTTAAAGCATTGAATGTATTTTGGATTTTGCATGCAGACCATGAACAAAATTGTTCAACATCAACTGTAAGACTTGTCGGAAGCGCAAAAGTTAATTTGTACTCTGCTATCTCAGCAGGTATTTGTGCACTTTGGGGACCTTTACATGGTGGTGCCAATCAAGCTGTTATTGAAATGCTAGAAATGATAAATAAAAATGGAGGCGATGTTACACCTTTTGTAAAACGTGCAAAAGATAAGAGTGATCCTTTCAGACTGATGGGATTTGGTCATAGGGTTTATAAAACTTATGATCCTAGAGCTAAAATAATTAAATCTGTTTGCGACCGCCTTTTAAAAGTTACTAAAAAAGATGATCCACTGTTGGATATAGCTAAAAAACTTGAAGACGTTGCATTAAGTGATCAATACTTCATTGATCATAACCTTTATCCAAATGTTGATTTTTATAGTGGTTTAGTTCTTCGTTCTCTTGGTATTCCTACAAGCATGTTTACAGTAATGTTTGCAATAGGCAGGCTACCAGGATGGATTGCACAGTGGAAAGAGGGACAAGACGATCCTGAAAGTACATTAATCAGACCTTGTCAGATTTATCTTGGTCCTAAGAAAAGAGATTACATTCCATTAAAAGATAGAGAAAATAATTCTGATCAATAAAATTTTTGGAAAATTTTTGGGCGAACTTTTTTGTGTTCGCCCAAAATTTAGTAATCCAACTCGCCAACAGGCCTTTGAAAAGTAAATGTTGCCGGACCAGCAACAAGTTCTCCAAAAACATCTACTGTGTTACCGCCTAAAACACTAAAAGGCAGAGAAACACAAAAAAATCCAGTACCCAAAAGTGTTGTTATTAATCCAAGTGGTCTTACTAAGAAAACATCAACCAGCATTTCCTCAGCACTTGGTTTATCAACAGAACCGCTAACTGCATAAGCTGACGAAAAATTAAATAAAATTAAACCAAAGACCATTGCAAAAATAATCTGACTTTTAATTTTTTTCATTATACCTCCTTAAAGGTTATCTTTATTCATAATATTTTATTGAAAAATCATAAGATACAAACATCATGCCAATGACAATAAAGCTTTAATTATTGTTCATTTACATTATTCATTTTACACCATTTAGCAAGTGGACAATTTGTACAGTCAGGTTTGGATGCACGGCAATATTGTCTTCCAAGGTGAATGAGGTGTAATGAAAAATCATTCCAGTCTTTTTTAGGAAGGCAGGCCATAAGATCAAATTCAATTTTTTTAGGATTTTTATTTTCTGTTAATCCTAACCTTTGAGATATTCTTGAAACATGAGTATCAACTACCATGGCTGGCTTATCAAAAGCCGCTCCCAAAACTACATTCGCTGTTTTTCTGCCAACTCCGGGTAATAGAATCAATTTTTCTAATTCATCTGGAACAATGCCATTATATTTTTTCACAAGCATCTGGCAACAATTTTTTATATTTTTTGCTTTATTATGAAAAAATCCTGTTGAATGAATTAAATCTTCAATTTTTTCAATAGGAGACTTAATAAAATCTCGTGGTGTTTTTAGTTTCTTAAAAAGAATGGGAGTTACAGCATTGACCTGTTTGTCTGTACATTGGGCAGACAGAATAGTCGCAATCAAAAGTTCAAAAACATTTCTATGATATAGTTGCGTTTTTACTTTAGGGTAACATTTTTTTAGTGTCTTGCGAATTTTATTGATTCGGTACTCACTTATTGGCATTTCAGAGGTCCTCAAAAAATTTTTTTAAGATTTTAATCTTAATCAATTAATTTGTCAAACAAGATGCCTTATTTAAAGAATATGCGGAAAAATAATAATTAACCGGTCAGTAACAGATTATTTCAATAAATAATAAAAAAAGTTATTAATTATAATTTGATAGGCAACTGTAAAATATATATTATATTATATATAAACAAAGATATATTTTAAAAAAAAAAATTATTATGCCATTAAGAAGAGTTTTATTGCTTGTTATTTCTTAATGAGCCCGAAGTCTGAAAGCCTTTTATTTATGAACAGATAATGTAAGAAAAATTCATTTATTGTGTCTATTAAATCATAAACCCTTAAATTGAAAAAAATGTACTATGGAGGAAAAATGAAAAATTCAAATGGATCCCCTTTTAATCAAGTTTATCAAGTAAATCAAACTCAAATTGAAATTAAAACAAACCAAAGAATAAAAGCTTTTGTTCTGTTTTGGACTTTATTAGCTTTTTTTTGTAGTGTACCATCAATAAATGCAAAAAATATTGAGGTCTGTGCATCAGGAGCATGTGATTATACCAGAATACAGGATGCTATTGATGCAGAGCCTTCTGATATTACTGAAATTACTACTATCGAAGTTCATGCTGGCCAATATGAAGAAACTGTTATTATCGGTGATTATTGGACATTTAATGAAACAGGATATCCCCTTACTATAAATAAAAATGCTAAACAACCAAATCGTATTGTTCATTTGATTGGGGCTAAAAAAGATGAAAAACCTTTATGGGAATTAGATAGAGGTGATGATGAATCTGTCATTATTGGTCAAATAATAATTAATACTTTAGGAAGTGGTGTTGTAGTTAATGGTTTTACAGTTGATGGTTCAATAGTTGAAGTCCCAGATGAAGACCATAAAATTGGAACTTCAGCTATAATGATAGCAAGTGGTCCAGATGCAATAATAAAAAACAATATTATAAAAAACTCCAAACGATTTGGTATCCGAAATGGATATGTAAATGCAGAGGGTAATCGTGCTCAGATTTCAAATAATACCATTATATCTTCTAAAGAAACAGCTATATTAAATCATGTAGGGAATAATGATGTTATAATAACAGATAACTATATAGATAATGGAAACCTTTCAGATGGAATAGCAAGTCTTCGTTATGAAAATTTTTTATCAAAAAATATTAAAATACTAAATAATAAACTGAAGAATGGATATAAAGCTATCTTTCTGGATGCAGGACCTGGTGCTTTAGTTTCAGGAAATACTATTGAAAACTATACAAGCTTTGCTATTTATACACTTTCTCAAGCTGTTATTGCTGAAAATACAGTTATCTCTTGTAAAGATGGTATACGAACAGAATATGCAGGGACTGGTCCATCAGATCGCGTTGAAATTACAGGAAATAATATTAGCAATATTGAATATAGCGGAATCAATGTTTGTGGAACACATACTTCTGTATCAAGTAATACGTTATCACGTTGCAATATTGGTGGGGGCTGGGGGACAGACTGGGATTATGCATCAATTCATGTTGAAGCCCAAGGTTTTGATGCAAGCCATTCTATAATTCAAAACAACATTGTATCCAATGGTATTAATGGAATCCAGGTTTGGGCTAATAATGTAACTGTAACTGGTAATACAATAACCCAGTTTGGAAAAAGTGATGGTGGTGATTATTCGGATCGTAAATTTGAGGTTGATAGATGGTATGAAAACTCAGCAATTATTATTGGAACAAATTTTGGAGATTCACAAGAAGAAATAGATCCAATAAATTTAAATATTCAACACCATGAAGATACATTTTATAGTAATAACTTAAATGCTTATCCACAGATTTCTTACCTTTCTGAAGAAAAATATACAATTTTAGAAAATACATTATTAAAAGGTATTCAATGTCTTATTGAAGATGAAGACAATGAAACAGTTACTTTGGAACTTATTACATCCAATCCTGATTTAATAGCAACTTCTGACATAAATATTACTTCCACAAACTCTATTCAACAACTTGAACAAAATAAATACTTAATCACATTAGTTGATAAAAAATCTGTCATTTTTTTTAGTATGACTCCTCAACCTGATAAAACAGGGATGGCAATTATTTCTGTTGTTGTTGATGATAGCTCTGAAACTTTTAAGTCAAGAATAGAATCTCAATTGTTCAGTATTAATGTTGAAGAAAAAAAATATCCGCCAGAAATAATAAACTTTTCAGACAAATCTGTTTCAGAAGGCGCTTTTTTTGAAAATATAATTTTGGATAATTATATTTCAGATAATGACAATAACTATTCAGAAATAACCTGGAATGTGAGTTTAAATGACAATATTGTTGTTACCATAATAGATCGTATTGCCAATGTTGCAATTAATGATTCTGACTGGTATGGATCTGAAACAATAACTTTTACCGCTACTGATCCTGATGGATTAACCTCTAAAGATTCAATTATTTTTACAGTTACTCCTGTAAATGACCCACCCATTGTATCAGTCATTTCAGATCAGTCTATAACTGAAGGATCATCTTTTACAAGTATTACATTAGATGACTTTGTTCATGATATTGACAATGAGGATGCTGAAATCAATTGGACAATTAACGAGCAAGAAAATCTTACAGTAACTATTATCAATAGAATTGCCAGAATTTCTCCTAAGGATGAAAATTGGAATGGTTCTGAAGCTGTCATATTTATAGCAACCGATCCTGGTGGACTGACTTCACAAAAAACAGCATCTTTTACTGTGCTTCCTGTTAATGATGCGCCTGAATTTTTAAATATACCTGATCAATCTATTGATGAAGGTTATTCTTTCCATAG
>Ga0272440_1002806_pt1 | contig 13378 bp, 5 predicted proteins | sample SSMMMBAug17_FD_192440 | JGI IMG/M metagenome (GOLD analysis project Ga0272440, IMG submission 192440) | Marine sediment archaeal communities from Little Sippewissett salt marsh, Falmouth, MA, United States - SSM-MMB-Aug17 | ecosystem: Environmental > Aquatic > Marine > Wetlands > Sediment ...
TCCAGAAATTCGATAAAACTTGGCATGAGTAATTTTGAGTTGTCCCTGTTGCAAATCCAGCAAGGATTGAACAGTCCCCTTACCAAAACTTTGAGTACCAACGATTACGCCCCGGTGATAATCTTGAATCGCACCAGAAAAAATCTCTGATGCAGAAGCGCTCATACGATTCATCATGACCAATAAGGGGCCATCATAAACTATATCTGAGTGTCGATCATAGTATCGTGTTACCCGCCCATTACTTTCCCGGACCTGAACGATTGGGCCCTTTCTGATGAAATGACCGGTCAAAGCATTGGCTTCCTGCAACGCACCGCCGCCATTATCTCTTAAATCAATAATAATGCCTGATACTTTTTCTTTTTCTAATTCATCAATCAGGCGATTCACATCCCTGGATGTACTTTTATAGTCAGATTCACCTTCATGATAGGCTTTAAAATCCAGATAAAAGGTTGGAATATCAATGACACCAATGTTATATGTTTTTTCATCTCGCGTAATTGGCACCACTTTTTTATGAGCTGCCTGTTCTTCAAGTTTTACCTTATCACGTGTAATTTTGATAACACTGGTTGTTTGATCATCAGCAGCACTTGACGGAATGATTCTTAGATAAACAACCGTTCCTTTTGGTCCACGAATTAAATGAACAACTTCATCTAAACGCCACCCAATAACATCGACAATATCGTCTTCAGATCCCTGGCCCACTCCAACAATACGATCACCTGGCTGAAGTTCACCAGCCTTATCAGCAGGGCCAGCTGGAACCAGCCGTAAAACCTTTGTGAATTCATTATCTCGTTGAAGTACCGCACCTATCCCCTCAAGAGAAAGACTCATTTGGATATTAAAATTTTCCGACGCACTTGGAGAAAAATATTGCGTATGAGGATCATAAACCTGGGTCAAGGCATTCATATAAATACGAAACGCATCTTCACTGTTTGTTTGACTGGCACGATTGAGCTGACTTCGATACCGCTTGCGAAGCAATGGTATTATATCTTCCATTTTCTTACCAGAAAGAACCAGATTGAGCATTTCATTTTTCAAGCGTTTTCGCCATAATTCATTTTGTTCTTTAATTGTATGCGGCCAGCTTGCATCCTCGCGATCTGTTTCAAAATATTCATCTTTTGAATAATCAACTTTTTTAGCATCATTATCTATGTAATTCAAAGTATAGATCATTCGCTCGATAACCCGTTGTTGATATTGATTAAATATTTTGTAAGCGATCTGAAGATCGGATCTTTTCATAAAATCATCTACTTGATAACGATAGGGGGAAAAGGAATCAATATCGGATTTCAGGAAATATAGACGAGAGGGATCCAGATCAGAGAGATAGGTATCAAAAACAACCTCGGATAAATCATCATTCAGTTTAACTTTTTCATAATGATGATATTTCAGTTTATAAACAATGCTTTTTACAATGCCGGCATGTTCGGGCTCCGGTTCAAGGCGTGTATAGAAATCTTTTTTCTTTAATGGCGCATCGCCAAGTAAAGCAGCATGAATATCTGCATATGCCAATTGCTGGATCAGGAAAACGATCAGCATCCCTGAAAACAATAATTTAATTAAACGGTTATTTGACATCATTTTTCCTAATAATTTTTTGATTAACTTGATGTTTAAGTTTTTTTGCCTTGTTTTCTGCAAATCCCTTACAAAACACGCTCCCAGGCTCTTCCTAGAAACGAGCAGTACTAACCTGTCATATTTTTAATCTAATTGCAAATACGACTCCAAAAAAGACTGAATCATATCCAATATTTTTTTATCTGTTTCTTCCTGCAAAATATCATCCAATAAATGTTCAATACCAGGTTCTTTTCTGTTGATGACAGCCTGTACAATATCTTTTCGTATTTCAGAATTATTTTCTAGATAATACTGATAAATCAATTTTGCTGAAACAGTGTCGGTTAGAGACTCGGATGAAGATATTTCAATTTCAGGTGATTCTTGATCATTTTCAGCCAAATTATCCGTTTCACCTGAATGAACATCCAGTTTGCCAATTGCCTGAATGGATGATTTGCGAATTAAATCGATATCAGAATGAATAAATGGCAGCAGATGGTCTGTTCCTTCTGGCATTCCAGCATTACCCAATGCCTTGATACAGGCTATCGTATGACGTTCATCAGAATAGTTTTGCAGCATACCGATCAGCCGATTGTTAATAAAATTTGCTGAAACAGAATTTCCGGCCTTATAAAAAGTTTGATTGAGTAATCCCAAAGACAGTATAGCGGCATCAGAACGATTCATTCCTTGAACATCAGCATTTTCTTGCTCTTGAGAGATCAGTTGAAATAAGCGATCAATCAAAACTGGTTTTGGAGATGCAATGCCGCCTGCAGAAACAGCTGCTTTTAATCGAATATCCGGTGCTTGATTATAGTCCAGAAAAATATCACTGATTGCATTTTGTGCTTCTTCATGACCGATCATTTCCAAAAGTAGAATAATATTCTCGGCTGTGCGCCCCCGAATATTGAGATTTTTTATCAAATCAGGTATAAACCCCGCTTCTTCAGGAAATTGAGACAAAAACTGTTCTAATCCATGAATATGCTCCAATACCACATCCTGCGATGCCTTTTCAAGAATATCTTTTTGAAACATCTCCAGTCGTGTGGACAAGGCCATCGGTTCTGATATTTTCTTTTTCTTTTGAGATGATGCTGGTTTCTCACGTTTATTACTGGTAAAGGCATCAATAATTTCATTAACAGGCATATTGGTTTCCCAGATAAATAGCTCTGGATCAAGCTGTTGGAGATCTGTTGTTAACAATATTTTAGTTTGCCTTCTGTACCATACTGCACGTTGAGAAACAAAAATAGCAAATGTTTCTTCACCCGCGTATGATTCAATCCATGAAGCGTCATCACCGGAAAGGGTTATTTGATGACTGGAGTTTTCTACAATTCCTCGGAATTGAAACTGATCTGTTTTAAAAATAGCATGATCCAAATCGTTTAAATCAGTACAACGGATATTTTGCTTGATCAATGCCTTACAGGAATGGGGTTCAAGCATGTATTCAACTTTAAATTTTCCAAAGGCATGCTGTTCCTGGGTTCTCCATTTTCTGTGGATAGAACGTTCACTGTCTAATGGAACAACTGTCTGGATTGCATAAATAATCTCAGATAAAGAAACACGGCTTTGGGTGCCCAGATGGGGGGGGAAATAAAAATGGTCGGGTAAACCATTGTTTTGCATGGCAATCAAAAAAAACGGTCGAAACAGGGTTTCCAAGTCATCATCACGAGCGAGTGCATCTGGTGAATCGCCTGCGCGAACAACAACATTTGATAGTTGACAGCCCATATATACGATGCCTTCTTCACGATTATTTCCAAATATGCGTATATTCAGCGTACAACTAATCTCCATATAAATTTGCAGGGCATAATTATCTTTATCAGTAATCTGATTTTCCAAAGCTGATGGATAAGTCTGATCACTTTTTACAATGTCCAAATGATATAATTGTCTCGCGCCTGTATGCCAGTTCAGCTGAATTAAACATTTTTTGTCAGAGGATACGGCTCGGTGCTGTTTGATAAAAACAGAATCCTTCAAAAAAAAATTATCGTGTTCATCTTGATTCCAATAGTAGGTGATGCAAATTATTATCAGAATTGTAAATATCAAGAAAATGCGTTTTCGTGAACCTGACTGTTTTGTTTCATTTTTCATTTTAGTGATCCATCCATCATTACATATATCGCTACAATAATCAAAGACAGCAAAAAAATCCATAGCAAAATATTGCTCTTATGATATGATTTTTCTGGAGCTTGATCCACATCTGCTTTTATTTCAGATTGTTCATCAGTTAACTCTTTTTCAGGAAGTTTTTTTATTTTAAGTGATCCCTGGATTTTACGCTCAATATTTTCAGAATAATGCCTGGACAGATACAGAAATCGTTTTGCATCCTTGCATTTTTCATCCATATAGACAACACGTAAAAATAAATCACAGGCATTTTGACTTTGTTTTGATAATAAAGCATCCAATGCTTTCAAATATATTTGTGAAAATAAGATACGATTCTGAAGCTGCTTAACTTTGTTGGTTGCTTCAGTCAGCAGGTATGCATTCAACTCATGGCTTAGAATATCTTTTTCATAAGCAATTTTTCGCTGATAATCCTTAATTTTTTGATGTTTCAAAATCAATTGAATGTATTTTTCATGTATTTCATGTGCGTCAGGGTCAAGTTCCAATATTTTTTCATAAACAATCAGTAAATGATTATTCTGATCTTTTGGATCTAAATATCTCAGCTTAATATTTTTCAAATGACTGTTTGCTGGTGAATGTCGATAATCATCTATCGTATACGCATATAGATTTTCCAAAGCATTGGCTTGAATTTTTAATGCGTTGATTAATCTGTTTTTTGCAGCATCAGGTTTTACTTTATGTAATTTTTCAAGAATTTTTTGCGCCTGAATACAATGATCCTGATCAATTAGAATATCTGCCACCATCTGGTTTGATTCAATATGTTCTGGATGAATACGAATAATATGCTGCCCAACCTCAAGGGCATCATTTATGCGATCAGATTGAAATAAATGAGAAGCCGCTTGATATAAATAATCACTAACCAAAGGAAGAGAATCCACCTTACTGAGAATGGTTTGAATGGGATGAGCTTTTCGAATCCATGCAGAGAAAAAAGCGCAATTCATCTGGTATCCATTAGCATGTTGTCTAATTATCTGCCAGATTTCAAGCATTTGAAGGGCATGTTTCAAACGTTCATAGAATAATGAATTACGTGTTTCATCAAGTCGTTTCTCTATTTCCCACTGACTGATACGATGATCAACTTCAGCAATACAGGCAATCACTAGTTTTTGATCAATCGTAAATTTTTCCCAGATCAGTTTCATTGTTTTTTCATATCGAAGCATTACACCTGAAAAGGTTTGGTCCGGAGATGCTGCATAGGGAAGGTTTCTAAATTCTCGGCAAACAGCATCTATTATTATGGGATATCCACCAGAAAAATTGTGGATGGCCTCAACAATCTTTTCCGGCCACTGAATTGAGTTATTACGTTCGACATAGCGAACCAGCGCCATTGTTTCATCAAAAGACATGGTAGAAAGGTGATGCAAACGAAAATCAGAAAAAAGCGGCATATATATATCTGTAATGTCTGTTGAAAAGCGGCCGCCAGTAAGAATAAAAAAGATTTCTCCCTTCAGGTACGGCAGCATAGATTTCAACCATAAATAGAAAGGATGAATTGTATCTGAGGATCCATCAGACAAATCAAATTCATCAATACAGACAATAATTCGCTCTGAAGATGTCAGTTGCTGATTAATCGTTGGTAAAAAGCGGTGTATAAAATCTTCAGCAGGGCGATCAGATATATCTAAATGAATACCCATTTTCGTAGCTGTAAGGGTCATTATCTCGGAGACAACGTTTTTAACAGTCTGGTCATCAAGAGTATGTGGATCAAGATATATTGGAAAATAATTGTTTTTTTGAAGCATATATGCACATAAGGCAGCTAATGCAGATGTTTTTCCAATACAAGCCTGACCAAACAAAAAAGACCCCTTTTCATGCGGATTGGATGCCAGGGTTAACATCTGCTGAAAAAAGGATTCACGCCCCACAACATAAAGATCTTCTTGTGTTTTGTATACTTGGACAAACATGAATAACCATTCACTCTAAGAGTTTTCCAAAGATATCAACCGCTTGATACGCTGCAATACCGGTGGATGAGAATAATTAATAAAAACATATAACGGATGCGGTGTTAAATTCGATAAATTTTGAACAGATAATTTTTGTAAAGCTGATACAAGTGCATTTGGATTCTTTGTTGTTTCCGCTGCAAACTGATCCGCCTGATATTCATTATATCGGCTCAGGAATTGAAGTAACAGTCCTAGAAAAAAATCAATGGGTGTAAATAGCATACCAAAAAAAAGCATTCCTGCATACACTGAAGGCTGATGCATAAAAAAAGCATCAAAAAGACCATCGTAGGAAATAAAAAATGAGAGTAAATAAAACATTACACCGGAATATAAAACACCTATGAACATATTCATCCAAATATGATTTTTTTTGTAATGACCCATTTCATGTGCAAGTACCCCCAAAAGCTCATCATTGCTTAATTGATTGACAAGGGTATCAAATAATGCAATGCGTTTATTTTTGCCAAATCCAGTAAAAAAAGCATTGGATTTGTTCGTTCGTTTCGATCCATCAATAATGAAAATGTTTTGTAGAGAAAATTGAATTGATTTGGCATAATCCAGAATCATATCTCTTAATGCACCCGCTTCCAGCGGCGTAAACTTATTGAACAGTGGCAAAATCCATGTCGGCGTAATAAATTGGAAAATCAAAACAAATAATGTTACAACAATCCAGCAATACCACCAGGCATTGTCTCCAGCAGCTTCAAAAAAATACAGAATACCAGCCAATAATGGCCCCCCAATTAATATGGACAGCGTCAGACCTTTCACCATATCCATAATAAAAGTTTTGGCTGTGGTCTTGTTAAAACCAAATTTTTCTTCTATAACAAATGTTGAATAAACAGAAAATGGCAGGGACAAGATTAATTTAATTAATCCCAAAACGCTCACAAATAATAACCCTGATCCGATATGACCCAGATTGAAGGATCGTACCCAATCATCCAAATATGCAAAGCCGTGACCAAACCAGAAAAGCAAAATAAGAATTAAATCCAGAGATGACACCAACCATTCAAACCGAGTATTAATTTTCAAATATTCCTGGGATTGAGCATAGCGCTCGGCATCATAACACTTATGAAAAAGTTCAGGAACTTCAGGGCTTAATTGTTTAAGATTAACGATATCTGCTAGCAAGTTAAACAGATAATCGACGATCAACGCTATAAGAATAATCCAGGCAATCCAATTCATCCGAACAACCTCAACGTTTCTCAGGCAGACGATATAATAAATATATATCTGCAAGATTGAAATTACTCAGGAATGCACAAAAAAAACTTAACCATTCAGATCAGGTATTTTTTGGTTTCCGAACGTAGAGACAAGGTATGCCTTGTCTCTACTCTACAATAACCGCATACGTCCAATAAAAAAACAGGACTCGTATTTTTAGCGTTTTCCTAAAATAAATAATCATAAAACAAAAATAAATTACTATAACACATTTTCATATTGGCAGGTGAAAAAACTATCAGGAAATAATAATGCCCCCGGCAGGAATCGAACCTGCGGCACAAGGATTAGGAATCCTTTGCTCTATCCACTGAGCTACGGGGGCTTAATAATTATTCGACATACACCATCTGACCTGGAAATATTTTACTGCCTGGATTCATCCGATTCAAGCGTAAAAAATCAGCTAATGTCATGTTATGCTTCATTGCAATTTGAAACGGACTGTCACCTTTTTTAACACGATATTGATGATTTCCTCTTGCATTGAGTTTGGTCTTGACCGGTATTTTTAACTTTTGACCTATTTTTAATTTGGTTGAGGACAGATGATTCATTCGAACAATATTTTTGGTCGTTGTATCATATTTTCGCGCAAGATTCCATAAAGAATCTCCTTGTTTTACATAGTGAGTGGTAAGGCTTGATCTTGTTTTTTTTCTTTGTGCATAGGAATTTTTTTTCTTTTGTTGAGAATAATTCTTTTTCGGGATTTTTAAAACATCACCAATATCAATACGACTTCCCCTGATACCATTGACTCTCCTGAGTTCATTTATATTTACATCAAACATATGAGCAATATTTGAAAGCGTATCACCATTTTGAACGCGATATTGTGATTTGTAAGCCTTTTTTGTGTATTGTTTTTTTGCAACACGAGTATAAGGAATTTTCAGTTTTTTTCCAGCAATGATACGATTATTTCGTAATCTATTTGCATAGCGAATATCCTGAACTTTTACCCCATAACGTTTTGCAATATTTGAAAGTGTTTCTCCACTTCGCACACGATGGTACTTAACCCCTGTTGATCTCCTTGATATACCTGCTATAGAGATTTTATCAATACTTGCAACAAGTTTTTGTTTTTTTCCCAAAGGGACTTTAAGTAAATAATTCTCTGGCGGCAAAACGCGATAACGTAATTCAGGGTTTAACTGATATAGTGTTTTTGCCGGAACATTGATAGACGACGCAACATTCTTAAGATGCACCTGTCGGTTAACGACAACTTTTTCAACGGGTGGGGGTTGATCCAGATCATTCGGGTTAAAACCGCATTGTTCCATATGATTGATAATATGTAATGTGGCCAGATATCTGGGAACATATCGTGCTGTTTCTCGTGGCAGTCGATCATAAAGGTCCCAAAAATTATCCAGATATTTAATATTCTGGCGTTGAATTTTACGTAGCACACGGCCTTCACCACAATTATAAGCAGCAAGAACAGTTGTCCAGTCTCCAAATATTTGATGAAGTTCCTTTAAATATGCAATTGCTGCCAAAGTGGATTTATAGGGATCCATTCGTTCATCAACAAATCTTGTCCGTTTTAAACCAAATTTATATCCAGTGGATGGTATAAACTGCCAAAGTCCAAGCGCCCGCGATCTTGAAAGGGCTTTGACCTTAAAACCACTTTCAATCAACGGAAGCCATGAAAGCGCTTCAGGCAAGCCCGCTTTTTTCAGTTCTCTTACAATCATAGGCCGATATTGTCCGGATCTTTGATATGAAGCCTTAAAAAAAGAACGTTCAACACCGGTAAAACGTTTTATTTCCCGCCTTACATGTTCGTTCAAGACAATAGGAATGGGCTCATGAGTACCTGTTACAACAATATTTCTAGAAGCATAAATTTCTAGAATTCGCTTTGAAATCATAAACCGCAAATCCTCTTTCTGCTGAAAAAGTGCGGGGTCTTCAGTACTGATGTCCAGTATTAATTTATAGGCTTGATCCAAAGCTTCAATGGCGTGATCAAGTTCACCTTTCTGCCAATACTCCTGACTTGCCTCACAAAATTCAAGGGCTTCATCTAATGACTTTTGGGCGGGTGAAATTTTTGGATACTCAGAAAATGATGGAGCGTGCCTTCTTTGAGTAGCCAATTTTGATCTTGGCTCAGGAAATGGTTCCTGGATTTTCATTTCCATGGGGTAGTTGTCTTCAGCTACTACTGGCGCATCAGCAAAATCTGGTGTTTCTATTGATTCTGCTGAATACTCAATTTGATGCCTTTCTGATAAATTTGCCGTTTCCGCTTCATATTCATATATTGATTCGTCCTGATTATCAGATACGAATGCTGTCTGACATCCAAAGCACAGGCTTAAAACAATAAAAAACAGATAATGCAAGGTATTATTCCTCCACTTCAATGGGTGCTAAAACACCTTTTTTCAAATTAAAACGTATTATTAATCATATTTTTTCAAAAGAAGCAATAATAAATTCTGATTGTTGTTTATTTTAAGCATCTTTCTTGTTTGTTAAAGGAAGTCAGGTTAAGAAAAGAAAGGTAAGTTTATTGTTCAACTTGATACAAAACATCATCAGAAAAATCCTTTGCAAAATTGTCAAATTGGTCGGTAACACTTGCTGAAAGTAAGCGAAGGGATGTATTTGTTGAAAATGGATACCATGTTGCAGATAGATTGGGAATATAGGGTGAATGAATAACAAAATGGATGGAACCTTTCGGGTTTGTTTGATCACAAAGTGTGTTGACAATTTGTGTTGAATTTAAAAAATTATCAGATAAGTTTAACAAATTCTGATTATCTCCAATATCAGGGGTTTCAATTTCGACAGTACCATCATTACCTCGTTCTGATGTTGCTTCAATACGGCTGTCAGTTGATTGAATCATGTGCCGTGTATAAATATAAATTGCACCGCCATCTCCAGCATATGCGTTGGCAGATATGATACTGTGATTCATTACAGTCAAATCGGATCGAATATTAATATCTCCGCCATTGCCATCACCCTGTCGGACATTGGTTGTAATATCACTATTAATGAGTGTCAGGGCATTATTATTATGAATATCTATTTTTCCACCACCCGATGAAACAGCATTTGTTGTGATATGCGCAGATTGAAACAATTGAAAATCACCCCCTGAATTTATTTTTATAGAACCGGCTTCACCGCCTTTTTGCCCGTCAATATCCGGCATTATACTTTCAGAAGCGATTCTAGAATGGGTTAACAAAATAGATTGTCTGGTTTGTATGTCAATATCCCCCGCATTGCCCAGCCCATTGCTGCTTGTGGATATCAAGCCATTATTGTCCATAACAAGATTCCTGACAACAATTTTAATATTCCCGGCTTCTCCTGCGATCGCCTGGTTAATTTGTTGAGACCGCGCGTATATACCCGAAAATTGTTCAGAATCATTCAATTCATAAGTGTTTTGGCCAGAAATACGAAGCGTTCCCTCACTGTTCATATGAATATCGCCTGCCATTCCGCTATTTTTAACATCTGCGATAGAGCTGGTAGAAATCCGTGCACCATCAAATAAGTTGACATTATTCACATTTATTGAAATCTTTCCCCCTTTTCCTGAAATGTCTGTGATACTATCCAATTGCGTTGCATGTGTATTGCTTTGTATGATGCTGCTTTTATATTCACTGCTGGTTTTCATCAATGTAAGGGTATTTGCCTGTATTTCAATTTCTCCCGCATTTCCAGATGACGATGTTCCTGTTTCAATATATGCGCCATCAGTAAGAAGGATATCATTGGCAGTAACGCTTATTTTTCCGCCATTACCTTTGCTTTTGGGTCTGGCGGATGAAATAATGCAACTGGACATTTTATCTTTGTCAATATTGTTAATTGATAAACATTCTCCAGAAAGTTCCAGTTTTTGATCTGCTTTAATATCGATTGTACCCGCATTTCCATTTCCCTCAGTTTGCGTACTGATCCAGGCACCATCGCTGAGTGATATGTTTTTTGCTTTAAGGGTCACGTTACCAGATTTTTCAAAACCAGAACCTCGCCGAAAAAGGGTACAAGTGGCATTTATCATCGTTGGAATCTTTCTTCCATCCATACCTTTTAAAACAATATTTTCTGTTGCAATAAGCGTAATATCTCCACCTCTGCCATAACCATAAGTTTCTGCTGTTATTTGAGCGCCATCTTCAATAAATATTCTGTTGGCTTGAATGAATAATTTTCCGGAATTGCCGGCCTTAGAATCTTTACCATAAGACTCTAAAAATATCCGAGATCCTTGATATGGTTGAGAAAGACTATCAATGCGTAGCCCTTTGAGATAAAAATCCTCTGCGTTAATGAAAATACTTCCCCCATTGCCTGAACCCTTCGTACTAACAGATAGTTTTGCACCATTCGAAAAATCAATATATTTTGCTTTCATATCAATTTTTCCTGCATTACCCGATTCATATGTATCAAAAAAGATTGAACATTGATTATCCAGATAATTTACACTGTAAAGACGGATTGTATCATCAACTTGAATCGAAATATCGCTGCAATTGCCTGAGCTATGTGTACGACTGAGTATTCTTGAACCATCCTGAAGGTAGAAGTTTTTGGCCAAAAAAGTCATATTGGATGTGTTTCCCATTTTTATTTCATTACTGCTTTCATTTTGAACTGAAAAGGAATATATTGATGAATATGTTTCTTTAAAAAGAATATTCGAACTGGCAGAGAGTTGAATGGGCGCAGCATCGCCATTTGAAAATGTGCTTGAAACAATCTTTGCATGATTCAGAAAAGTAATATTATTTCCTTTCATTTTCAGCGGAAACGCATTTTGTGTACCAAAATTATCCATATAAAAAATACAGTTATCCACAAGAATATCATTTCCAACAATACTAATACCACCAACAGATTGGCCACTCACATTCAGAATAGATCCTTTGATTGAAATATTATCAAATTTTGTATTCTGTGTATATTTTAGCATATCATTTAAAGATACATTGGCCTGGCTTTTGATACTTACGAATTGAATGGCTGGTTTGTTATCGCTGATATCTTTTTGACTTGTGCTGTCTTTAATAGCTATGCTGATACCCTTTTCAACAATAATTTGCCCACCAATAACACAAAATTCACTATTTCCTGATACAGTTAATCCATTATCTTTCGGAAATTTCGTATTAATGTCGTTGAACGAGTCACTTTTTTCATCACAGTCATTTTGTTTGATCGCTTCCAAACCTTTAAAAATAATTGATGCGATATTTTCATCAAGAAATCCAAAATTATAAGGTAATGATGTTACGAGTCCGCTGATTTCAGTTGAGCCTGTCATGAATTTTTCAGATTCTGTCATTTGAAGATAATCTGCGGTACTGACATAGAAGGAGCCATCAATTTCCAGCCGTGCTGATTCTTTAAAAATGAAACCATTGGGATTTAATAAAAAAAAATCTACCCCTTGAATGCTTGATTTAATGCTGCCATTTATATGAGATATATCACCGCCTGTTACGCGAGATATGATGCGTTGGATTGATGATGGTCCTGTAAAATTTGCAGTCATGCCCTTTTCGATATTGAAGGTTTTAAAACTATGAAATAAATTTGGGCCTTTCTGACTGCCATAATCGGCTTTAATTTCATAAATATTATTATCAGATGGGATGGATTGTTCTGTTTCAAATGAATTATCCGTTATTATTTCAGATTGAACAGGAAAAACAAATGTGATCAGTAATAATGAAGGTAAGACAAATCGTTTTATTTCAATCGTATTAAAAATCATTTGTTACCTCTCTTCATTTCTTTAATCTGACCAGATTACAAGTCAGTTGAGATATAATACCCGATTTTTCCATTTTGCTTAATAAACGATTGATCTCTTTTATTGAAATTGTCGAATTTTTTCGTGCAAGAATGGTATGGTTATACCGCTGATCATATTTCTCCGATACCATTATCTGATTTCTTTTCTCTGGATAATTCAAAAAGAACTGCCTTAAATAGCAAAGATTGACGACTGAAATATCAGCTCTTTCAAATATTACTTTCATAATATTCCCTTCATGATATGAACTGAATTGGACTTTAAAATTATCTCTCAGATATTTTTCATCAGAATTGAAATTAGCAAATCCATAATGGTAACCTTTTATAATTGCGATATATTTATTCTTAAAATTGTCAAAGTAACTTTGGTCCTTGTTTGAGGCAGCTTTTGTAATGTATACTTCACCGCCTTTTAAGAAAACTTTGGAAGCGACGATATCTTTTTTTTTCCATCCCCATTTGATATCCTCAAACATGATTAAATCAAATTTTTTCTGGTCAAAATCGTAATAACGCCTTTTGGGTGATGTCAGAAA
>Ga0272440_1002807_pt1 | contig 13374 bp, 12 predicted proteins | sample SSMMMBAug17_FD_192440 | JGI IMG/M metagenome (GOLD analysis project Ga0272440, IMG submission 192440) | Marine sediment archaeal communities from Little Sippewissett salt marsh, Falmouth, MA, United States - SSM-MMB-Aug17 | ecosystem: Environmental > Aquatic > Marine > Wetlands > Sediment ...
TTCACAAACAATATCTGCAATTTGGGTTCTGTTCATGACCGGATTTTCATCAAGCATTTTTTTTATTTGCTTGATAGCCTCAGGGTTTGATATAGTTCGTTTTATTTGATTTTGTGTTTTCATGTGGGCAATATATCAAAGAAAAATTTTTTTGTACAGTTTTTATTTTGGAAAAATGTCAGGGCTTTAGCCCCATGCTAATAAAATAAAAATTGTTAAGCCCCAAAGGGGCGATAGTTCATTCCTGTCGCCCTTTCGGGGCTCGAGAAAGTATATTTTTTATATGGGGCTAAAGCCCTATGCTACATGCTTTAGCCCCTTCTGGGCTTAAAAAAATTATCATAATTAGATTTTAATTTAAAACTAAATTAATTTATAGGAGCACTGCTCAATTATTTATCTGATTATATCTTATAAATATAAGATGTTAACTATAGTGTAAAATATGGAGAGGATACCATTATAATATTTTGTCTATTTTTTCCTTTAGAGCTTCAATTTTAAAAGGTGTGCTGATTAAGGCACTTATTTTTTCATTTTTCGCCTTAACTGCATCTTCCTTACTAATATTATTTGTCATTGCTAAAAAAGGTATATTTTTCAATTTCTGTGAACTGCGTACTTTTTTCAAAAGATTCAAACCAGAAATATTATCTGACTCCCAGGTTGATATAACCATACCAATTGATTTTTTTTCTAAATAATTTACAGCTTCATTGTATGTTTTTGCTTCAAAAATATTTTTAAAATTTAATTCTACTAGATACTTATTTACAAGCCTTCTCATCAGGTTATTATTGTCAACTAACAAAACCTCTATATCTTTTTTATCTTTTTTAATATCTTTTGTTTGTGATTTTAAATTTTTAGGGATATATTGAGTTAATCTTGAAATTAAACCTTCAGTTGTAAATGGCTTTGTAATATAACCAGTAACATTCTCTTTTGCTGCTGATATAACATTTTCCTTTTCAGCAACACTTGTTACCATAACAAAAGGACAGTTTTGATATTTTATGTCATTTCTAACGTGCTTTAAAAGTTCAAGCCCTGTTAGTTCAGGCATTTCCCAATCTGATATAATACAGTCAATTTCATAATTATTAAGTAAGTCTAAAGCATCTTTTCCATCTTTAGCTTCATAAATTTTTTGGAAGCCAAGATCTTGAAGTGCTCCTTTAATAAAACGCCTTATTGTTGTAGTGTCATCAGCCACTAATATTGTCATATCTTTATACGCCAATTGTTTATCTCCTCAATAATAAAAATTCGTATTTTCAAAAAGCTTATTTTTTAAATAAAATTATATATCTGATTTAGAAAAAAATAATCATTATATTTCAAATGTAAAAGATAGTTAAAATTTCAATTAAGCATTATAATATACCAAAATTGGATATTTGTTAAACAATTATTTATTTAAATTAATTTATTTTTTTCAATTAAATTTTTTGAGTTTATATAAAATATTGAATATTTAGAATAAAACTTCTTTGAAAATCAACTACAAATTGAGAATCATTATTAATTAACACCATTTGTTAATTTGGAAATAAAAAAACGAATTTTGATTATTATCTAACAAAAAAGAAATTAATAAATATTGACATGATAACGATAACCTGTTAATTAATATGTATATTTTTCTTGTAATAAATTGTATCAATTATTAAAAGGCAAACTGAATCATAAAATTTTCAGAGTAATTGTCTTTTAAAACTCACTATTTTATAGAGGATTTGATGAAAAAAATTATAATTATTATTTTCATTTTATTTACATTCTTTTTTTTAGAAGGTTCATATGCCGAAAATATTCGTAAGGCAGTTTGGGCTGGAAAATTTTATCCATCTGATTCTAAAGAGTTAGAAACAATAATAAATCGTTTAACAAAACAGGCAAAAAAAATTCAAGATTTAAATGTTCCTGATGCAAAGCTTAAAGCTGTTATAATGCCTCATGCCGGGTATATATATTCAGGGCTGACAGCAGCACATACTTCGTTTGTTTTAGAAAACAAACAATTTAAAAATGTTATTTTGATGGGGCCTGATCATAGAGTAGGGATAAATTTTGCTTCAATAAGTAATGCTTCATTTTATGAAACTCCATTAGGTAAAGTTCAAATCAGTGATATTTCTAAAAAATTATTAACATATTCAATATTTAAATATGAAACAAAATGTGACAACTATGAACACAGCCTTGAGGTAATACTGCCTTTTCTTCAAATATATTTAAAAAATTTCAAATTACTTCCCATTGTCATAGGGCATATAGATCCAATTAGTATTTATGAAAAAATAGATTCTTGTCTGGATAATGATACATTAATTGTTGTCAGCACTGATTTATCTCATTATTTGAGTTATAAAAATGCAATAAAAAAAGATAAAGAAACAATAGATATGATTTTAAATTTTGATTTTGAAAATTTAAAACAATCTGAGAATGCAGCATGTGGCATTATACCAATAATTACATTATTACAAATAGCAAAAAAAAATAAATGGCAGCCTATCTTACTTCATTATTCAAATAGTGGTGACACTTCAGGTACAAAAGATCGTGTTGTAGGTTATGCAGCCATAGCATTTTATGGAGGTTTAAATATGATAAAAAATAATCAAGATCAAATAACCAAAGACCAGGGTGATGCTCTTATAAAACTGGCAAGACAAACAATAGCTCAAAAATTGGATATAAAAAAAGATTATATTCAATCTTCAAACTTGAAAGATAAAATATTTAATACAAAAAAAGGTACATTTGTTACATTAAATAAGCATGGCAGATTAAGAGGCTGCATTGGTTCTTTAATAGCTCATGAGCCTATAATTGATGGTATAAAGCATAATGCAGTAAACGCTGCTTTTAATGATCCAAGATTTCCTTCTTTAAAAAAGGAAGAATTCAATGATATTGAAATTGAAGTAAGTGTTTTAACAGAACCAAAACCTTTATCATATAAAGACGCAGATGATTTAATAAATAAAATAAGGCCAAATATTGATGGATTAATAATTAAAAAAGGCTATTATAGCGCAACCTTTCTTCCTCAAGTTTGGGAACAGCTTCCAAGTCATGAAGAATTCTTATCTCATCTATGCAATAAAGCCGGCCTATCTTCAAATGCTTGGAAAAAGGGAGATTTAGAGGTTTTAACTTATCAGGTTCAATACTTTGAAGAATAGAATTATAGCCAATTCATTGAACAATTGAATAAGGTAATGAGTATGAAATCGAATTTAATAAATATAATATCTACTAATAAAAAACTATTTATAATAATCGGCATTTGTCTTTTTCTATTGGAGCTAGAAATTTTTGCTGTTGCTGTTTTAAAGTCAGGAAAACAAAAAACAACTCAGGTATTTAATAGAAAAGGTGAGATAATATACGAAGCAGATGGAAAAAATCTAACTGATTTTAATAAATATTATTTTGAAAAAAATTTTGGTCCATTAGAAAATTATGATGTAAAGCTAAATATTAAGGATGTTCCTTTTCCTTTTAGGGCATGGTTTTCAGCAGCTATTTGTGTACCAATTGGAATAGTGTTGCTTATTGCTTTTATATTAAGATCTTTTCAATCATTATTTACTGATCATAAACAAACAGATACAAGTCAACAAATTGACTCTAAACCTATTGAAAATGAGACAAAAATTGAGGGAATAATAAGAAGATTAAGCGAAATAAATATTTTTACTATTGGTGGAATTATTTTCCTTGTTTCGTTGTCTTATTGGGTACTTCCAAATGCAATTGCCTATATAGGTAAAATTGGCTTTGATGCCATTTATAAATTTCGATGGTTTTTACTTGTTGCAGGTATATTGATAACAATCATAGGAGTATGGTTCATATATCTACGCTATCTTCTTGCTAAAAAAACATTAGAAAGCAAAGCTGAAGTAGAAAAACACAAACTTCAGCTTGCTTATGAACACCATGATCCACAATTGCAATTAGAATTTAAAAAAGATACTGATCAAAATAGTGATACCGTTGATGCTCAAATTTTAAGCGAAAAATAATTAAATCCTTTAAAATTATTTTTTGTATATTTTCTCGATTTCCGAAGGGGCGACAGGAATGATCTATCGCTCCTTCGAGGCACAAGAATGTATTTATTTTACCTGGGGCTGAAGCCCCCAATGCTGTTGACTTAAGAGTTGGAGTCCCAAATCTTTAGATTTGGGAGTGAAAAAGATACACCAAAATATGTATTTGTTTATGTAATAATTTGTATTATCGCACTCCTAAATCTAAAGAGTTGGGACTCCATTTTTTAAGTCAACAGCATTGGCTGAAGCCCCAGGCTGTATGCTATAGCCACTTCGGGACTAAAGACAATTATCATAAATGCTTGCCAAAAGGATACGAAGAAACAGTAATTTTAGTTTTCAGTTTTCTTTTTTGAATTCCATGGTGCAAATTTTAGCAAAATCAAAAGACCTGGGACAGCCATTACTGTACAAAAAATAAAAAAGCTCTGCCATCCCATATAGTTTGCCATAGCTCCAGTAGGAGCAGCTACAATGACTCTTGGAATCCCCATTAAACTTGTAAGTAATGCATATTGAGTTGCTGTAAATTTTTTATTTGTAATACTTGCCATAAATGCAGCATAAGCTGTAGTACCCATTCCTCCGCTTAAATTCTCAAATGCTATCACAGCAGCAAGAGCAATAGTATTTCCTGCAAAACTTGACAATGCTGCAAAACCTAATATTGATAAAGCCTGAAAAATACCAAATATCCATAAACAACGATTAATGCCAATTTTCAACATTATAATGCCGCCTGCAAGACCGCCTCCAATTGTAGCCCAGAAACCAAATAATTTTACAACAGAACCTATTTGAGTTTTTGTAAAGCCAATGTCTAAATAAAATGGAGTTGTCATAGCAAGTGCCATTGTATCTCCAATTTTATATAAAAGAATAAAGCAAAGTATCCATATTGCATGTTCTCTGGAAAAATATTCAACTAAAGGATCAATCACTGCCTCTTTAATATTTTTAGGCGGTGGATTTTCAATTTGAGGTTCTTTTGCAAGTAAAGTTACTATAATACCAGGGATTATACATAATGCCATTATGAAATAGACTGATTGAAATGACATATGGTCAGCCATAATCATTCCGCCTCCTGAAGCCATTAACATACCAAGCCTGTATCCATTTACATAAAGAGATGATCCAAATCCAAGTTCTTCATCAGAAAGGTCTTCTCTTCTATATGCATCAACAACAATATCTTGAGATGCACTAAAAAAAGTTAATAAAAAAGCAGCAAAAGCAACTATCCATGGATTATCTTTTGGACTTGTTAATCCTAATCCTGCAATAGAAAAAGCTAATGCTATCTGCGAAACCAAAAGCCAACCTCTTCGTCTCCCAAGAAATGGTAATTTATATCTGTCAAGAAATGGGGACCATAAAAATTTAAATGTATATGGAAGCCCTACCAGAGCCATAATCCCAATTACACTCAGGTCAACTCCCTCTTCTTTCATCCATGCCTGAAGCAATGTTATTGTTAAAAGTAAAGGGAGTCCACATGAAAATCCCATTAAAAAAGCAACAAGCATTTTTGGACTAAACATTCTTTTTAATATTTCCATTTAATATCCTTATTTTTGGTATCCCATAACAGGTAATTTATCAAAATCTAATACTTATTTGGCAGGTAACAAAATGAAATGCGCCTTATAGCATTTTTTGAAATTTGAATACCATCATACCCTCAAGGGATAAACCAATCTTGTCCAGATGATATAAGGTGTATTTCATTTTGTTACCTGCCATTTATAAATATATTATAATGATTCTTTATATCAGTCAAAGATTAAATAAATAATATAGATATCAAAAAAATTTCACACGATATAGCAGCTTTAAAACAGTTCATAATAAAATATACTTCCTATGTTCTTGTTTAAAATTAAAAACTCATCAAATAATATTTTTTTCTCAATATATTTTATAATAAATATCAATATATTAAATATTACAAAAAAAGTTGTTGGAAAATGTTAAAATTTGTGAATAATATGATTTCGAATCTTTTTATATTTATTTTTATAATAATATTAATCGCTCTTTTTCAATTTATGAGGTATAAAATGAGCTACGCACTAATTAATTACTTCAATAATTCTCAAGTAATAAATTCTCGAAAACACTCAAATTATAAGTTTACCGGGTGTAATAATTGTATTAAATGTTGTGATGGGGATTGGTTTGGTTTTGCAAATACACATATTTATGAATTTTCAAGAATTTCAAATTTTTTTCCAATTGTTATAAACCAGACAAATTTGAATTATCCAATAAGATTAATCATTACATTAAAAAGAAATATTCCTTGCCCATATCTTGATAAAGATAACGAACTAAAGTTCAAATACTGCATTTAATAATGTTTGAAATTTAATTTAGATGCTACTATAAGGCTTTAGAGAAAATTGAAGATAGCAATAGAAATTAAAATTGAAAGTTTAACTTGTAAAAAAGGGCACCTCCGCTTATAATTTAGTAGATTTATTTATTATTTTTTCAACGTTGACAGGAGAACTCTATGAAAAAAACAACTAAAATCCTTTTATATTTTCTATTCATGTCAATATTCATTGTACCTGTAAATCAGCTATATGCAATTATTTCAAATGAAATATACTTTCAAAGTATCCTATTTGATTCAGATGGGACTGTTGCTTCTAATGGTCAATATACATTAACATTCAGCCTGTGGGATGGTGAATTGCCAACTGATAATAAACTTTGGGAAGAACAACATACTGTTTCTGTGGAAAATGGTACTTATGTTGTTTCACTTGGCTCTACAGATTTAGTTATAAAGATTTTGGACTGTGTTCCCATATCAAAATTCGTCCTCAACGTACTAATGTACGCCTGCGGATAATTTTGATATGGCGCCTTGCCAAAATCTTTATAACTAAATCTGTATTGTTCCTTTTTTTGATCCTGATCAAAATGGAGATCAATCGGATGCACTTTCATTTGCAAGCCTTTATTATCTTGGGATTAAAATTGGAAATAATCCCTACCTTACATATGATGGCAAATTTCCTGGTTTAAGAAGTGTTATCAGTGCTTTTAGATCGAAAACATCAGCAGGAAATCTGATAAAAAATGTCAATCATTCATACACTGTTACTGAAAACGACGATGTGATTTTAGTGTCAGGCAATACAATAATAACATTACCATCAGCTAAGCATTTACGCGGTAGAATTTATACAATTAAAAAGAATGATCAAACAAATATCACCTCAGTGATAACCATTGAAGATGAGACAATTGATCATATCAGTTGTGATCCATCAAATGGCGGTGCACCATTGTGTCTTTCAGAATTGCATGATGAATTAACAGTAATAAGCAATGGTCAAAACTGGATAAGTCTTGGTTTCAAAAAAGATAAGCTGTTAAATTACTACAGCAAAATTGAAATAGATCATTTATTGATACAAAAATCAGATGAATCAAATATTTACACAAGAACATACCTGGACAATCAACTGAATTTAAAAGCAGATTCAAATATGGTTCAAACAGTGCTTCATTCACACGATCTATCAATCACAACAGCACAAACCACTTTAGAATCTTACGCTTTATCCATTGCTCAAAATTCAGATTCATTACGTATAGGTGCTGTAGAGGCCGCATTAAATACGCATGCATACACAATCGGCCAAAATACAAATGCGATTTCTAAAAATATGAGTTCAGCACAAAAAGAATTAAACGCGCATGCATACACAATTAATACAAATGCCTCAGCTATTGAAAGCATACAAACCAGTGTGGATTCTCATGCGTTATCAATTTTAGCTGCCCAAACAGAACAAAATTCACACGCTTCAAGCATTGCTCAAAATGCATCAAGCATAAGTGCATTTGAAAGCACTTTAAATACACATTCTCACTCAATCAATGATAATGCTTCAAGTATTGGAAACATTCAAACCACAATGAATTCACATGCATCATCAATAATAACTGCTCAAACAGCTTTAGATTCTCATGGCTTAACTATTTCTCAAAATTCATCAAGTCTGAATACTGTAAAAGCCGAATTAAATGATCATGCCAGCACAATAGGCCAAAACACAAATGCGATTTCTACAAATATGAATACTGTGCAAACTAAATTAGATGCTCACACTGAAGCAATAGGTCAAAATACAAATGTCATTTCTTCAAATATAAGTTCTGTGCAAACCAAATTAGATGCTCACACTGAATCAATAGGTCAAAATACAAATGTGATTTCTTTAAATATGAGTACTGTGTAAACTGAATTAGATGCTCATGCATACACAATAAGTCAAAATGCAAATGCCATTTCTTCAAATATGAGTACTGTGCAAACTGAATTGAACGCTCTCGCTAACACAGTAGGATAAAATACGAATACTATTTCTACAAATATGACTGCTGTGCAAACAGAGTTTGACGCTCATGCTAACATAATAAATGATAATGTCTCATGGATTGCAGCCATTCAAACCAGCATGGGGTTCACATACGTTAACAATGTTAACTGCACAAACAGTATTAGATGCTCATGCTTTGACCATTGCTCAAAATTCTTCAAGCAGTATTCGCGATAACCCTTTATTTGTAGAAGAAGAAAAGCTTATTCCTGGTTTGTTGTATGATCCAGAATAAGAGGAGATGAATGTAAATACTTTAAAGATATGATCGTTCAACTTTGGTTTTTCCTGGCATAGATGTTGTCCTGAAAGGGCATAATATACCAGCCCAGGGCAACGCCCTGGGTAAAATAAATACAATGATCTTAGCCCTGTAAGGGCGAAACATATTAACGCATTGTTTTGATAGTTTTATGTGTCGCCCTTCAGGGCTCAAATTCTTGTTATTGTTTACCCAGGGCGTTGCCCTGGGCTGGTATGCTTTGCCCTTTCAGGGCAATAATTATACCAGGAAAAACCAAAGTTGAACGATTATATATGGATTAAACTATGAAATTACAAACATTATTAAATCAACCAGAAGGTCGCCGGTTGGAATTTAAGGAAATATTTCCTCAAAAAGCTGATCTGTTCAAAACTGTTATCGCATTTGCAAATGATGCTGGTGGAGAGATTTATATTGGTATAAAGGATTCACCGCGAAAAGTAGTCGGCCTTTCAGAAGATAGTATTTTTATCATTGAAGAAAAAATAAGTAATTTGGTTTTTGATAACTGTTATCCATTAATCAATCCTGACATCTCTATTATAAATATTGACAATAAGCTTGTTCTCAAAGTCAAGGTGTATCGAGATAGTAATGTCCCTTATTTTCTTAAATCCAAAGGAAAATCAAAAGGAACTTATATTCGCGTTGGTTCATCAAATCGACAGGCAAACGATGAAATTATTCAAGAACTTGAACGACTGAAACGACATATCTCATTTGACAGTGAGCCAGTTTTTGATATCAAAACTGATCTGAATATTGAGAAAGTTAAATCTTTATATTACAAAATAACTGACACTGAACTTGATACGATTTCATTAAAAAAATTGCACTTACTTAAACCATTTCGAGATGAAATAAAACCAAAAAATGCACTTCTTCTTATTTCAGATGATCCCCTTAAAAAGCAGTTATTTCCTTACGCAAAAATTGAGTGCGTAAGATTTAAAGGAACTACAGTTGATACATTTATTGATAGAAAAACGATGGATGGAAATCTACTTGAACAGGTAGAACAAGCCTATGATTTTGTTCTTCGACATATCAATAAAAGTGCTGTTACCGAAGGCGTTTACACAAAAACAAAGTGGCAGTATCCAATAAAGGCAATACGTGAAGTTATTAGAAATGCTGTCATTCACAGAGATTATTCACTTATTGGAAAAGATATAAAGGTTGCTATCTATGATAATATGCTTGAGATTACAAGCCCTGGAAAACTTCCACCATCAGTTGACTATAATGATATGGAAGCGCGTCAGTCTGAAATTAGAAACCGTGTGCTTGCACCATTTTTTAAACATCTTGGCTTGATTGATCAGTGGGGTAATGGGTTGAAACTGATTGCGGATGAACTTAAAAATTATGATATGGTAGAATTTAAATGGCTTGAAACTGGCTTGCAATTCCAGGTTAAATTTATAAACAAGCACCGACTAAGTATCGGCCAGGTAGCCAACCAGTTAGCCGCTGAGGTAACCGACCAGATTGACAACCAACCAACCGACCAGATAGCTGAAAAAATAACCGACCAAGTAACCGACCAAGTAACCGACCAAGTAACCGACCAAGTAACCGACCAAGTAACCGACCAAGTAACCGACCAGGTAATACACCTATTAACCCATTTAAAAGGTGAAATGTTATCCAGTGAGATATGTTCATCATTAAATCTGAAACATAATCCAACATTTCGACAAAACTATCTTTTACCAGCACTTAAGCTGAAATTAATTGAAATGACACAACCTAATAGTCCTAAAAGCCCCACTCAAAAGTATAGGTTAACAATAGAGGGGAAGCGATTTATAGATGAGAGGAGATAATTCAAATCATGAAAACTATTATAAAATCTAAATATTTAGCATTATACTGCATTGTCGTAAATATCATATGCGCATCCATTGTATATTCAACGCCAACACCTCAACAGGGCGCGGCCCATAGCATCTTATATATTCCCTGCGACACTGCTGATTGTAAAAGAATTAATATTCAAACCACAGCAGGCTTTTATCCATCTCAAATGCTTTCTGATTCCAACCATGGTATCATTATTAATCGTATACAAAATCACGAAAAATTGATTGAACCCTATGCCATTAACAATGATGCCAGCAAACTGACAACAGCCCTACTAAAAAGTGTAGGTGTAAGAAATGTCGAAGACAATAATTTATTTCCCTATCAGATGGCAATTGCGAATCAGCCATCTATTGATAACCTGACATACCTTCAAACCTTAATTGATACTGTGAATACTATAAAAAAATATACTATTACTGCAAAGGCAATTGGAAATGGAACCATTGAACCTTCAGGAAAAATCGTTCTTTATGAAGGCAGCGATCAGGCATTTAAGATATTGTCAGATACAGGCTATGATATTGATACTTTAACAATTGATGATTTAACCATAGTGCCTGTTAATGAATATTCTTTTATGGATGTTCGTTCAAATCATCGTATTGAAGTTGTGTTTAAACAAGTTTCTGCGCCAGTTGCAAAGTTTAGTGCAAGCCCAACAGATGGAAATCTACCTCTTGAAGTCATTTTTAAAGATCATTCAGTCAATAAAATAACGTCATGGCTGTGGGATTTTGGCGATGGGTCTTTTAGCAGCTCTGTCAATCCAAAACATACCTATTTTTCATCAGGCTTATATTCTGTTAAGCTGACTGTAACAGGACCTGGTGGTATGGATGAATATGTTAGAACCCAATTCATTCAAGTCAATGATGACAAAAAACTGGATTTTTTTGCCCAACTCACATCAGGGCATCCACCGCTTAATGTTCATTTTATTTCAGAAATCATTGGAAATTATGATCAATTAACCTGGTCATTTGGAGATGGCTATACAAGCACTCTTGAAAACCCGGACCATCTATATCAGAAATCAGGGCGCTACACTGTTAAGCTTACAGTAGCTGCAGATGATGCAACAGTTTCAAAAGTAAAAAATAATTATATTGATGTTTTGGGTACAAATATTTCAGGGCGAGTCATTGCTGAAGATACAAATGAAGGGCTTGGGTCATATATTGTTGAGGTATGGAAAAAGAATGAACAAATACTGGTTGGTATGACATATACCAATCAATGGGGGTATTACACATTTCAATGCAATGAATCAGATACGAATTGTATCCCACCTCAATACAATGAAATACCATCATCAAATGATTTAATTCTGGTTGCAAGCCCTCCCTTTATGAACCATGCGTATTATCCACAATATTATAAAGGTCAGGATTCTCAGGACAAGGCAACCCTTTTATCTACTACTGACTCTCATTTAGAAAATATTGATATTGAGATGAAAAAATCATCACATTCAGGAATAACAGGAATTGTTCATAATGACAGTCAACCTTTATCAGACAGACAGGTAGATATTTATTCACAAAGTCTTGATTTTGGCCTGAGCACCATGACAGATGAAAATGGAATGTATACATTTATCGGACTTAAAACAGCATCTGACTATAAAGTCTCCACATGGGATGACAATCTGAAAAAAGAATTCTTTTATGCCATTCCTGAACATGAAATTTGTGGTCAATTCAAACCAGATGATAGTGCCATGGCATGGGAGAACGTAACACCAGTTAAGCCTTAATATCCATTGTTGGGTAATATTGACATGATTACCTGTGATTCAACAAAACAAAAGGGGACAATAATGGGCGCTATTTCTGTAAATGATGCCCCTGCAAAAAATGTCTGGGTATATGCATTTTCTGAAACATTGAATTGTGGAAATGGTGCTTATAGTGATGAAAATGGAAGTTATACCATAACAGGCCTGACAATTAATGGTGATACTGATCCATATACAACAGGGTATATTGTCTCTGTTCATAACATTTTCAATGATGATTTGTCACAAAATCCTGTTTTTACTTATCAGGCATATGATAATGTCTCGAATAAAAATGACGCAACACTGGTTCATACAGGAAGCACAAAAATCAATTTTAATTTAAAGACCCAATGCTCCCTCTCAGGAACAGTAAAAGATATATATGGTATTGGTATTCCTGATGTTGATATCACAGTGAAATCTGAGTCAACTGGTTATAAAACAAGTGGGAAAACAGACAGGTATGGAAAATATACAATCGTCGGATTAACACCTTTAAAAGACTTTATTGTTGCTGCCTTTCCCATGAATTATCCAAGCCAATACTACAAAGAACAACTCATAAAAGGCAATGCAACACATGTTGATATGACAAAAGGCGATGTGTCTGATATCAATTTTATATGTGATAAAGGTTTTATAGTTCAAGGCATCATTTATATTGACACTGTAGAGAATATAGCACCACCAGGACTATGGGTGAATATCTGGTCAGATAGCACGGCAAGTGGCGGTGAAGTCCCCACAGATATATATGGGAAATACCAGATCACAGGACTTGATCCCCACACAAATGACTATGTGATATCCATGATCATAAAAGGATATCTGCCTGCGTTTTACAATGAGAATGGTGATTCCGGATAAGTCTATAAGTGTATGCATAATGATAATTTAATAAAAAACAATAACTTACAGTAGATTACAAAAAATTTGATAAAAAATTGTAAGAAATTTAATTCTTTATTGTCTATAGGGGTAAAAATC
>Ga0272440_1002808_pt1 | contig 13369 bp, 8 predicted proteins | sample SSMMMBAug17_FD_192440 | JGI IMG/M metagenome (GOLD analysis project Ga0272440, IMG submission 192440) | Marine sediment archaeal communities from Little Sippewissett salt marsh, Falmouth, MA, United States - SSM-MMB-Aug17 | ecosystem: Environmental > Aquatic > Marine > Wetlands > Sediment ...
TATGCGATTTTTAAATTCTGTCGAACAATATTATGCTTAGGGTTTGATAATAAATAAATAGTTATTTTAGGGCCTAATTCCTATACCAAATTAATTAACAAACTGAAACTTTGATAAACCATAATAGTTCGTATCTTATTGAAGATATTAATATAATATGTATATTTATCATATTAATATCTTCAAGATTTAATGTTACAATCCAGAAAATTATTTAAATATTTTCGGGATTGTAACATGTTAATGATATTGTTTGTTTTATTGAACATTTTAATATGATTATAAATAATAATTAAATAGAGAGAAATATGTAGTAAATACTTCATTGGTTATAGGTTATACAATTTATACAATTCATCCAACTTAATATAAACATTACACATCTATCAGATGGAAAGCATGTTTCATTCTCTTTATGAATTAAGCTGAAATATTTGAATATAATGACTTAAAACATGAAGAATGTACTACTTTGTTCTCTATTACTTAGATACTCTCATACAATATTATAAGTACAAGTTATTTTTTACCGGACCCTTAATATCAAAATCCTCATGTTGTCCGACAATATTCAAAAAATATTTGGTTAATTTGTCGGACATCATGAGGATTTTGCAAATGTGCATAATCGCTTATTACCTTGTTATAGAGCGTAAACTTGGGACGTGGAAGACTGTAACACATATTTGGTGGCTAACATTTTAAAACACTTCTTATAGCAATTTGATGTGAGAAATAATATTTTCTCTTATTTCTAATCTTTACTATAATGAACTATTTTTAATAATGCTTTGAAATTATGAGTTAAAAATAATATAAATAAAGTTATTTTTTGGAAAAGATAAACTTTATACTATATTAGTCAATATAAACTTGCTATAAGAAGTATTTTAAATTGTTAGTCACCATATATATTGTGCATTGATTTTTTTATTCTGATTATATCGGATTTTGGGAAGGCACTATTTTAAGCCCTGAAAGGGCGGCAACATACCAGGGCATCGCCCTGGGTATATGAATAAAAGTAGTGTCTTAGCCCTGAAAGGGCGTTACATATATCATTTTCAGTTGAACTATGTGCCGCCCTTTCAGGGCTAAGATACCTTTATTTATACCATTACCTAGGGCGTTGCCCTGGGCTGTTATGTTGCAGCCCTTTCAGGGCTAAGAAAATGCCCCCTTTTTTGAAATGCACCCGGGCGTATGTACAGTTTAGTGAAAGTGAATTTCATAAGTAACCAATCATAAATTATTGGGTATATTGTAGTGAATATATTTTATGTAAAATTTATGATAAATTCGCTACCATAGGGACATTTAATCTTAGCCCCGATAGGGGCGACATTTTTGTAGACTGGGGCGTTAGCCCCAGATAATTGATCACAAATAGTTTCTTAGCCCCGATAGGGGCGACATAAATCTGTTGATTGCAGGAAAAGATGTCGCCCCTATGGGGCTTAAGAAAATATGTGTGGTTAATTATCTTGGGCTAACGCCCCAGTCTACAAAGATGTCGCCCCTATCGGGGCTAAGAATAAACTAAAAAAATGTAATTAAAAAACAATTTACTACGATATACCCGAAAACTTATGATCGCCTACTTAAGGCACTGGCAGCAAATTATCTATTTGCGTTTGAACCCATTTATGTTGTTTTCCACCTTGACATGCGGTTGTTAGCAAAATCCTGTTAATGTTTTTTCTTTTTTTTTGATTTTCGCCTATTTCTTTTACCTACTGGACTACGTTTGGGAGAACGCTTTTTCTTATTTGCCAGAAACTCAACTAACGGTATTGGATTGCCATCTTCCCCTATAGGTACATGACGTTTATCTTCTGGTATTGCTTTTAAATTTATGATTCCACTTACCATAAAAACAGCATCTTCAGATACAGCACCAGTCAGTGCAATTGCTGAAAAAATTTCATGATCAAGTACGACAACAGGACATTGAGAACAAAAATTTCCCCCATCATTTCCAACCACAAAGGAAACAATATCATTTCTTTCTTTGATTAACAATAAATAGCTGTGATATTCTGCTTCTAAAGAAGTATTGCATTCAGGGCATTTATCAGGCGAGTCGATACTATTGTTCCAATACATCCTTCTAGGAGTTGATGCATCAAATTTTTTTTCATGCCTATTTTTGCTTTTGCCAAACAAATTTTTAAACATATTTGTATCTTTCTTTTTGCTAACATTAAGCTCACAGACGGCAGTGCGTCTCCGAGCAGAGAAAGGGCAAAATTTATTTGGTTCTTAATTTTAAAGACGTGATAGACCTTTCTTCGCTCGGAGACGCACTGCCGTGCGTCTCTACAAACGGAAACTTAATCATAATTTCGGAAAAGTGTAAACTACTTTTCAACGAATATGAAGGATGCCAAAAATTTATTATTTATTTGGACAATGCAATTAATCATTTTTTGAAAATTTTTTCAACTTTTTGGGTCAGGATTGCTATAAATATTGAAAAACTGGGGGGCTACGCGTCTCTATGCGGCTACACGGGGCGATGGCGGGCTGTGGCGGGCTGTGGCGGGGTTCTTTTTATTTTATATAAAGGGCGGGATAAAAGATTGTATATGTATCTATAATTTAGTATATTATTGGCAACATAATTTTTTTGGCAACATAAGGGCTAAGAAAAAAAATGTATACACTTATAGACCTATCCGATTTTTACCAACTGTCATTTGCGGTCATAGCAAAAAAGTGTTAACTGGAATATGAAGAATGCCAAAAATTTTTATTGATGTATTTACAATTTTTTTAAGCAAAAATAAAGGAAATACTTATGACTGATGCCACATTACAAGCCCTTGAGGGTTTAAGAGATTTGTCCATGCTGAAATGGTATGTCATTCCGATGCTTGCTTTTGTATTTTATATTTATACAAAAGAGATTAAAGCCGCAAAACAAAGCGGTAACTGGAATGCTGTATTTGCTGGCGCTACAATATTTGGCGTAGATTTTTTTAATGAGACCTGGAACAGTTGGGTAATGGTCTTAACCGGCCGATCTGCACTATGGACAGCGCCAGGTGATACCGCGCTTCGTACCATGGTTGGATGGAATATTGAAATTATGTTCATGTTCAGTATCATGGGCATTATTTACTATCACACCCTTTCTGATGACCAGGATATTTATATACTCGGTTTGCCTGAAAAATGGTTTTGGGCAATTGCCTACTCCGCTTTTAGTGTTTTTATCGAATGCTTTTTAAATATGGGAGGTCATCTGGTTTGGGAATACCCTTTTTGGGAACGTTCATTTCAAGGCGTGTGGCTGATATTTTTATTGGGTTATTTCCATTTTTTCTGTGCAGCAATATTTGTTATGTGGCTGAAAACAAATAAACAAAAATTGACAAGCCTGGCAATTATTTATGCTGTTCCAGTGATCATGAATATTTTGGGTTTTGGTATTTTTAAGTGGAATTACTGATTCTATCCATTAATAAAAAAGACATATTAATATCTTGGGGCATGTACGTTACATGAACAACAAATGTTCCTGCTTGAATCGGAATAGAGCCATCATCTACTTTGGCATATACTTCACTGGTAATGACCTGCCCCTCACTGTCAAGAAGTGTGATTCTAATATTGCATAATGGGGGTGGAATAAAAGTTGATGCTATAAGTTGACTATTATTTGAAACAGCAATAATTTCACCATTGCAAATATCGTTGTTGGTATCTTTACACGTAATACACGAAAAGTGTATCTGACAGGGACGCTCCAATTTGTTAAATGATAGTTGCTGCTTGCATGGCAGACAAATGTTTGATTTTTCTCCAATACCACCAATTTCATAAATCGTAATAGGTTCTTTTAATCCTTTGGGCATCACTTGAAGCTCTTTGTCTATGCGAAGTTTTTGATCACATGCATTCAATGTTTGTTCAGAAATCAATATTTGGCCGCCCAGTGTGTATGATTCAATGCGTGAAGTCAGGTTAACATTACTTCCAATAACACCATATTTGGCACGTCTTGATGATCCAATGTTTCCTACGATGACTTCTCCTGTATTAATGCCAATCCCCATTTTCAGTGTGGGATAACCTCTCTGTTGATTGTTCTTGTTCACCTCATTCATGGCAAGTTGCATTTCTAGTGCGCAGGAAATGGCGCGACATGCGTCATCAGATTTTGTAAATGGTGCGCCGAAAATTACCAGAATTGCATCGCCAATGATTTCATCAATGGTTCCCTGATACTTGTAAATAATGTCAGTCATTTTTCGCAAGTAGTTGTTCAATATCCATAAGACTTCTTCAGCTTCAAGTTTTTCTCCAATAGATGTAAATCCTCTGAGATCACTCATCAGGATGGTAACATTTTTTTTCTCGCCACCCAGCTTTAATCCTTGCGGCGTATCAAGAATGCTTTCAACAATTTCATCTGATAAATACCGGCCAAAAGTTTTTTTGATAAAGCTGTTGCGAATTTCAAGTTTGCGTTTTTGCTTTTCAACACGTTCATTTGCCTTTTTTAAACTTTTGCTGAGATTAGCAATATGAAAATGTGTTTTAAGACGTGCCATCAACTCATTATTGGACACAGGTTTGGTTAGATAGTCATTTGCGCCGGCTTCCAGACCTTTAACAATATCAGAAACTTGATCCTGGCCAGTAAGCATAATGATGGGTAATTCATTAGAAGAAAACTGCTGCCTGAGTTCTTTACATACTTCGATACCACTTTTTCCAGGCATGATAACATCAAGGAGAATTATATCCGGTTGAAAACCATTAGAGATTTTTTCAAGCGCATCATTACCACTTACAGCTTTTGTTACTGAAATTTGTTGAATTTTTAACTGCTGAGTGACAACTTCCAGACTGATGTGTTCATCATCAACCACTAGCACATGTGCATTCTGAATATCGGGAATCTGTTGTTGAAGCCCATTCGTCTGAGAAAGCAGTTCCGACATTTGTTCTCCTTATTTGCAATATTCAAGTATGTATCGAAAAGACTGTATTGATAAAAAATATAGCACTTGCGACAATTATTATTGATGCACCTGCTGAAATATTAAACTGAAAAGACACCACCAGCCCAACAATACTAAAAATAGATCCCAGAAATATGGCCCCAATCATCATTTGAAAAAGAGATTTTGCATAATTTTCCATAATATAGGCTGGAATTGTTAATAGCGCAATGACCAGAATCAATCCCACAACCTGGATTATCAGAATGATTGTAACAGTCAGCATGATAATCATTGAAAAATAAAGACTTTTTACATAAACACCTCGAACCCTGGCAAATTCTTCATCATATGAAATGGCCAATAAGCTGTCATAAAATAGGCTGATAAAAAAACTGATGATGCATGCGACCACTCCCATGATCATCAAGTCTGATTTAGGAACTGTCAGAATACTGCCAAATAAATAACTCATCAAATCAACTTGATAGCCGGGAGTCAAGTCAACCAGGACAATGCCACATGCCATTCCGGATGCCCATATCACACCGATGATTGCATCAGATCGTTCTTTATTATTCAATGCAATAATCGCCATAAGAATGGCTGCTGCAATTGAAAAACCAATGGTTCCAACTAAAAATGGCCATCCCATAAAAATGGAAAGACCAATCCCCCCATAGGCGGCATGCGCAATACCACCTGAAAGAAAAACAAGCCGGTTGACAATAGCCAGTGTTCCCATAATACCACAAATAATACTGGCTAGCAGTCCTGCTATCAAAGCATGTTGCATAAAATCGTATTGAAGCGCTTCTAACATTGTATTTTCTTTATTCCCTGATCAATGATCATGATGTTGCAATACACGATGCGGCATACCGTGCGCAATCAGTTCTATTGGGCATTCATTTCCCATTTCATTTGGATACATATTTTGGATTGTGGCCTTTGAAATCTCAGATTGTTCATGATAATAAACACTCCTATTTACACATGCAACTGATTTTACATGCCGAGAAATGGCAACCATATCATGACTGACCATAACTATGGTCAATGTGTTGTTTAATTCCTCTAACAGATGATAAAAATCAATCTGTCCTCTTGAATCAATACCAGTTGTTGGTTCATCCAATAAAAGAATCTCAGGATCAGTCATTAAGGCTCTGGCAATGTATACACGTTGACGTTGACCACCTGACAGGGATCGTACATTGTTTTTTGCATATTCTGACATATTCAGACGTTCCAGTATTTCCAGTGCTTTTTGTTTATTATTATTGCGATGCCAAAACAGATGTTTTTTGGGCGACAAAGCTCCCATCTGAACAATATCAAGAACTGAAATAGGAAAGTGTTGATTGTTATAAACTTCCTGTGGCACATAACCAATGACATGCGATGCTTTTTGTGGTGTTTGCCCCTGGACAACAATTGAGCCGCTGTCAGGTTTTAGCAAACCAAGAATGAGTTTGAGTAGTGTTGTTTTTCCACCACCATTGGGACCGATAATAGCAATATAGTCCTTTTGATGTACCGATAAATTGACATGTTTTAAAACAGTTCTTTGATGATAGGCAAAAGAAACATCTTTCATTTCTATCAATGTTGGTTTTGTTCTCATTGATTTACCATTTCCCTTGCAACTTTTCTTAGATTATCAGCCCAATTTTCGCTGAGGGGATCAATGAGAATGAGTTTTCCACCAATGGATTTTGATATCAAATGCGCACTTTTTTTAGAAAACTGGGCTTGGGCAAATATGACCTTGATTTTATTTTTTTGTGCACGATCAATGAGATCTACCAGTTGTGATGGTTTTACCTCTTTTCCTTCAGTTTCTATCGAAATTTGATGCAATCCATAGGCATCTGCAAAATAGCCCCATGAAGGATGAAACACCATGAATGCTTTATGCCTGGCATGTGAAAGTATTTCTATTAATTCAAGGTCTAATTCTACAATGCGATTAATCAATTGATGAAAATTATTTTTAAAATAGGGTCGGTTTTCAGGAAAATGTTCTATCAATGCTGTATATATATTTCGAGCCTGTAAAATAGCAAGGGAAGGTGATAGCCATATATGAGGGTCTGGAATATGGTGTTCTTCAGCATGATGATGACGATGAGAATGCATTGTTCTTTTTTTGATGCCTTGATCGGTTTGAATAAAGCGCAATTTCGGGTATAATTGTTTAATTTTTGGCAACCATTTTTTTTCAAAAGGGACACCCATTGAAAAGTAAAGATTGGCTTGGGATAGTTTAAGCATTTGTCGGGGGGTTGGTTCATAGGTCGCAGGGCTTTCACCGGGTAATACCATGACCTGGATCTTTACACGATCACCTGTTATGCTTTGTACAAAATATTTTTGGGGCAAAATGCTGACAAATACTGTGGAAGTTTGTTTTGCAGATGCTGATGTTGATATGAAGATGTATATTACAATCGTTAAGTATTTAATAAAAGGACTCATAGGGATACTCTCAGTGACATTTTATTCAATTCTAAATATCATATATGTTTATTATTATTGCGGCAATTGTATTAATACGGACTTATTGATACGATTGCAGACTATGCACAAGCAATTCATTATCTATTAATGCAGATATTGCTGTACATATGGCCTTTGCGCCGGCAATTGTTGTTGCATATGGCACATTATATTTTAATGTTGTTCTTCTAATTTTATATCCATCCTGAATGGTTTTTGCATCAGGTTCTCCGGTATTAATAACCAGTTGAATCTCATTATTCTTAATGGCATCAAGCACATGTGGACTGCCCATTGATACTTTGTTGATTGTTTTCACTTCCATGTCATTTTGAGATAAAAATCTTGCAGTACCATGTGTAGCAACGATATTAAAACCCATTTGATTAAATTTTTTGGCTACAGGCAAAATGAATGCTTTATCTTGACTCTTGACACTAATAAACACATGTCCTGATTTGGGTAAGTTCTGTCCGGCAGCAAGCTGGGCTTTTAAAAAAGCACTGCCAAAACTGGTATCAATGCCCATTACTTCGCCTGTTGATTTCATTTCTGGCCCCAAAAGTGTATCAACACCTGGAAATCGATCAAAAGGCAAAACAACCTCTTTTACAGAAAAATGATTGACATGTACTTCCTGTGTTAAACCCAGATCCGTCAGTTTTTTACCCAGCATTACCTTTGTCGCCATGTTTGCCAATGGAACCCCAGTCGCTTTGCTCACAAAAGGGATTGTCCGCGAGGCTCGGGGATTAACCTCTAAAACATATACCTGCTGTTCCTGGATGGCATACTGAACATTCATTAAGCCCACAACATTCAGTTCTTTTGCCATTGCTTTGGTGGCATCCACAACTTGTGAGCGTATATTTTCTGATATATTTATTGGCGGTAATACACATGCCGAATCCCCTGAATGCACACCAGCTTCTTCAATATGCTCCATAATTCCGCCGATGATCGTTATTTCTCCATCTGAAATGGCATCCACATCCAGTTCAACAGCATTTTCAACAAATCTGTCAATCAAGACCGGATGTCCTGGTGATGCCATCATGCCCAAATGTGTAAAATCAGCCAGTTCAGATTGATTGTAAACAATTTTCATGGCCCTGCCTCCAAGAACATATGAGGGACGAACAACCACCGGGTAGCCAATTCTTTCAGCCACACCAATGGCTTCTTCAACAGATTTGGCTGTGCCATTTGCAGGTTGAACCAGACCCAGTTTATTAAGCATGGCTTGAAATAATTCCCTGTCTTCAGCCCGATCAATGCTTTCCGGCTGGGTACCCAGTATGGGCACATTGGCTTTATGAAGGGCTGTGGCAAGATTTAATGGGGTTTGCCCTCCAAACTGGACAATGACGCCATCAGGTTTTTCAGTCTGAATGATATGCATGACATCTTCAAAAGTCAGTGGCTCGAAATATAATTTTTCTGAAGTATCATAATCTGTGCTGACTGTTTCTGGATTACTGTTTACCATGATGCTTTCAATACCTTCATCACGAAGTGCAAAGGATGCATGCACACAGCAATAATCAAATTCTATTCCCTGACCAATACGATTGGGACCGCCACCCAATATCACGACTTTTTTTATTGTTGTAATTCGTGCTTCATTTTCTTCCTCATATGTAGAATAATAATAAGGCGTTGCCGCTTGAAATTCTGCAGCACAGGTATCAACCAGTTTATAAACAGGAAAAATAGAATTTTCATGTCTGATTTGGACAATTTTTTCCGGAGAAACATTCATGAGATGGGCGATTTGGTGATCTGAGAATCCAAGTTGTTTGGCATTTTCAATAATGTCTGTGTCACATGGATTTTCCTGAATTTGTTTTTCCATGTCAACAATCTGTTTAATTTGAAATAAAAACCAGCGATCTATGTGGGTAATTTCAAATATATCGTCCATGGAGAAGCCCTGCTGCAATGCGTATCGAATATAAAAAATACGTTGTGAATTGGGAATAGACAGTTTTTGTTCAATTTCATTCTTATCAGGTGAAGGGAATATATCTTTGCCATCAGCCCCCAAACCAAATCGGCCGATTTCCAGAGATCGCATGCCTTTTTGAAACGCTTCTTTGAAAGTGCGTCCAATGGCCATTGTTTCACCCACTGAACGCATGGATGTTGTTAGTTCATCCGGGGTTTCAGGAAATTTTTCAAATGTCCATCGGGGAATTTTTACCACACAGTAATCCAGTGTGGGTTCAAAACAGGCGAGTGTTTCTTTTGTGATATCATTTGGAATTTCATCCAACGTGTATCCAACAGCCAGTTTTGCTGCAATCTTTGCTATGGGAAATCCGGTTGCCTTTGATGCCAGCGCTGAGCTTCGCGAAACACGTGGATTCATTTCAATGACAACCTGTTCTCCAGTGTCTGGGTTCACTGCAAACTGAACATTGGAACCACCGGTTTCCACACCAATTTCCCGCATAATTGCAATGCTGGCATTGCGCATTTCCTGAAATTCTTTGTCTGTCAATGTCTGAGCAGGTGCAACAGTGATACTGTCCCCTGTATGAATGCCCATGGGATCTAGATTTTCAATAGAACAAACAATAACCACATTGTCATTGATATCCCGCATGACCTCAAGTTCATACTCTTTCCAGCCTAAAATGGATTCCTCAAGCATGATTTCATGAATCAATGAGGCATCAAGCCCATAACGTGCAACTTTTTTAAGCTCTTCAAAATTATAGACCACTCCACCGCCAGTGCCGCCAAGTGTAAAACTGGGGCGGACAATAATGGGGAAACCAATTTCATGGGCTATTTCATTTACCTGATTCATATTTTTTGCAATTCCACTTTTTGGGATACGCAAATGAATATTTTTCATGGCTTCACGAAATAAATCACGATCTTCTGCTTTTTGGATGACATCTGCACGCGCACCGATCATTTCAACACGATAAGCATCAAGAACGCCCATTCTGGATACTTCAATGGCAGTGTTCAATCCTGTTTGACCGCCGAGTGTGGGAAGAATGGCATCCGGTCTTTCTTTTTCAATAATTTTAGATACAATTTCGGGGGTGACAGGTTCGACATAAGTGGCATGAGCCATGTTTGGATCGGTCATAATTGTTGCAGGATTACTATTGACAAGAATGACATGATAGCCTTCTTCTTTAAGGGCTTTACACGCCTGAGTTCCTGAATAATCGAACTCACAGGCCTGACCAATAATTATAGGGCCGGCGCCGACGATCAATATTTTTTCCAAATCAGTTCGTTTGGGCATGGGTTTGATTTTCCTCTAATATGTTATTGCTCATCATCCTGAGTACAAAAGTATTCAATGGTTTTTTGTGCGCAGGTTTTACAATAATGCAGTTTGGTCAACATGGTATCAATCATTCGATCATATAATTTTTGGTTTTCCTCATTGGTACGATTGGCCAAGGCACCGATCAAACTACCGGCACCGGCGATATCAGACTTAAGGCGAACATCAGTCACCGCTTTGACCAGTTCAAGATTATCCATAAAATCATATTCAGGCTCAACAGACATTTTCTGTCCATAAATTTTTCGAATAGTTGTCCGAAATGATTCCCGCTGTTCCTGTGTTTTTAATCCCAGTCGCTCTTCAACGCTTTTGATATATCGTTCGTCAATTTTCAAGGCTTTTAACTCGCCTGTTTGCGGATCTTTATATTTCCACATCTTATCTGGACCCAGGTTTTCAGCATCTATACCAATAATCATGTTGACATAATTCATCACATCTTTGCGAATGGCCAGAGGTTCATCCATGTATGCATTGAACATTTCTGTCATAATTCGTTCTCGATATAGGCCTTTCGCTGTTTTGGTATCATCCAGATATTTGGTTCGGTCGTTCGCATCAGACACATAATCCAGAATTACACGCTCAAGGGCTTTAAAAATATCATTGGCAAACATACATTGGCCTTCATTGGTTTCCGAGCTTTCAACAAGTAATTGAATAGCACGACCCAAATTGCGTTGACCCAGACCTTTTTGACCAAATCGTTTGGTAATATCCGCTTCCTGGTTGAGTGTGTCAATCACCTCTGCCAGCGTTTTGATACTTTTTTCGCCTGCCACTTCACCGGCTGCCAATTTCATGGTCTCTATGGAAGTCAGTTTTTCTGAATGAGGTAAACGTGTCAGTACGACAGCCACAGATGCAGCATAATTTAAATTGGGATCTTGATGTAAATATTCATTATTAAATGTTGTTTTGGTTTCTGAACCAATGGCATAGGAGGTTAAATTTTCTTGAAGTTTGTAATTGGTGTTGTGGGAGATATAGCTGATCCTGCATCGATCAACTATGGGGGCTTCCTCCTTTTCAGATAAAAAACGATTGAATTCTGAATTATTACTGGTAGCAATAATCAGCGTATCAATGGGCCATTTAAAACCATCAATTTCGATGGTTCTGTTTTGTATTACGCCCAGGTAGACCTGAACCAGATCTTTTTTATTCTTATATATTTCATCACTGAAATGGATCCCTCCACCGGCCACACGTGCCAGTGCGCCGCGTCTGAGATCAAACCTGTAAGGATTGTTCGTATCTGTAATATGTAACAAACGTTGAATGGATTCCTCTCCCAGTAGATCGACTGCTGATGATGTTATTTTATCTTTGGCAGGGTATTTTCCAGTAATTGTGCCAAGGCTTTCAGATAATGGAACTGGAAAAACCTCTATAAAACCAAGCATGGCATCCAAATCATCTCCAGTAAAATCCCGAATATTATTCCAGATATAACTGGAGCAGGCACCCAATGGACGATAATTCTCATAGAGACGATTTAATTTTTCTGTTGAGAAGCAATCCAGTTTTGCCAAAAAATCTTTTGAGCGATCAGGATCTTCAAAAAGATTCATGGAAAGAATCATGGGATCTTCATATGTTTGAGACTCAATTGTCTTGATTCGACCATAGTCGCCCAGCTTGTCCATATTGACAAACCTGAAGCTGTACCGACGATTTTTATCAACAAACAAAAATTTACGATATTGTGCACAAAGGTATTCTACAAAAAAAGTTTTTCCATTGCCAGGCTCTCCAACCAGCACATAGGCCATTTCTTTTGATGACCCGCCTTCAGCAGCATCTTTGACATAGGAAACAAAGCTGTTGATTTCTTCATAAAGACCGACAACCTGTTTTTGACCTTTTCTAAAAATACCAAAATCGTAAGTTGTTTTACCATTGACAGTAATTTTTTTGATATCGTTTTCTAATATCATTCGTGCCACTGACTGAAATGCATTTTCAAAAACTTTTTGCTCCTGCCCGACTGCCATGATATGATCGGTTAATGTATAGGGTTTTTTCATAGTCTCCTCCATGTTGATGCCCTGGTTTGCCGATATCTACGATCTGTTTGTTGTCCGACAAACACGTTATTATTAATTATATAAATATAGCTTGAAATACATATGAATATCAATCTTTTTTTGTTTTTTAGATAAATCGACAGGTCAAACCTGTCAACTTTCGAAAAAGCAAGAAATTGTTAGTGGTGTAATTGGTTAATCTTTACCCAGGGCGTTGCTCTGGGCTGGTATGTTGCCGCCCTTTCAGGGCTAAGAATTAAGATCAAATATCCAGCTTATAGGCATCAGCGTAATTCTGGTTCAAAAAAAACAAAAAAACAGAATCAACTTTTTTAAAAAATAGGAAACTTATTTTACAGTATCTCCAAATAACTATAATATATCATATTTTTTTAAGTATTGACAAAAAATGTCTACTGTACTAACCCTCTAATTAATAATCTGGAAATATCTAAGAAACAAAATTGATGGTTTTATTTTTTATTTTATAATAATATCAAATGATTGAAAAAAAATTTTAGGTTTTACCCTATGACAGAATTAATTCAAAATAACAGCCATCTTTTCTG
>Ga0272440_1002809_pt1 | contig 13369 bp, 10 predicted proteins | sample SSMMMBAug17_FD_192440 | JGI IMG/M metagenome (GOLD analysis project Ga0272440, IMG submission 192440) | Marine sediment archaeal communities from Little Sippewissett salt marsh, Falmouth, MA, United States - SSM-MMB-Aug17 | ecosystem: Environmental > Aquatic > Marine > Wetlands > Sediment ...
AGACGTCGCATGCGATGTCTCTACAGTACAATTACCTCAAAACGAACAATATAAATAAATGGGGCAGTTCTTTCCAGAGCGTTCCTTAGTCCTTATGCCATGGAAGTTTTGCTTCAGGATTTGCCCAAAAAATAGCCAGTCCTAAAGAAGTAATGATACCACCAATGGAGAAATCAACCCATTGACAGAGGGTCCATTCGGGAAAGCCTGAATATATCGCTAGAGTAGCCCCTATTATCAGGTTAAACCACCCCCAAAGAACATTTATCCAGGGAGCGGATTGTCGTCCAAAAGGACTCATGTGCGCTTCTCCACAGATTCCTTTAACAATATGAGGGACTGCATTGAAAAAAAGCGCGCCTGTTATCATGCATGCAATTGTTAACATATTGAATATCCATAAAAATATGAAGCAGACAGAAAAGTCTGACTGCTTCAGTCATTTATTCACTCAATCGTAATACGAGTTCTTTCAGTACTTTTTGCGCAGCCACAGGAATCACAGTTCCTGGGCCAAAAATTGCGCTGGCACCATTTTGAAGCAAGAAATCATAATCCGCTGCAGGAATAACACCGCCAACAACAATCATAATATCTGGACGTCCCAATTTTGTCAACTCATCTACGAGTTGTGGTAGTAATGTTTTATGACCACCTGCCAAAGAGCTAAAGCCAACAATATGCACATCGTTTTCAACTGCTTGAAGCGCTGTTTCTTCAGGCGTTTGAAACAATGGGCCAATGTCAACATCAAAACCTAAATCAGCAAAGGCTGTTGAAATCACCTTTGCGCCTCGATCATGTCCATCCTGTCCCATTTTAGCAACCAGAATTCTTGGGCGACGACCTTCCTTTTCTTCAAACTCTCGAGTTAATTGAAGGACTTTCTGAACTTCTTCTTGTTCGGAAAACTCAGCACTGTATATGCCAGAAATTGCCCGAATGGTTGCCTTATGTCGGCCATACACTTTTTCCATAGCTTCAGATATCTCTCCTAAGGTCGCGCGTGACCTGGCGGCTTCAACACACAATTCCAATAAATTTCCAGTGCCTGTTTCTGAATGATGTGTGATTGCATTCAGCGCTTGTTTAACTCTTGTGTCATCCCTGTCACGTTTCAGTTGAGCCAATCGTTCCAATTGATTGTTACGAACTGCTGTGTTATCAACTTCAAGGGTGTCAATGGGATCTTCCCGATCAAGACAATATGTATTCACACCAACAATACGTTCTTTGCCCGAATCTATATTGGCCTGACGTCTGGCAGCTGCTTCTTCAATGCGCATTTTGGGAAGTCCTGTTTCGATCGCTTTGGCCATTCCCCCCAAATCTTCAACTTCCTGAATATGTGACCATGCACGTTTAATAATGGCATCGGTAAGCGATTCAAGATAATACGAACCTGCCCAGGGATCTACCGGACGCAAGATATTTATTTCTTCCTGAAGAAACAATTGGGTGTTTCTGGAAATCCGAGCTGAAAAATCTGTGGGAAGCGCAATGGCTTCATCCAATGAGTTGGTATGCATGGATTGTGTATGCCCCAATGCCGCTGCCATAGCTTCGATACATGTTCGCGCGACATTGTTGAAAGGATCACCTTCAGTCAGGCTCCAACCTGATGTTTGACAGTGTGTCCGAAGTGCCATAGATTTGGGATTCTTTGGATTAAATTGTTTGATCATTTTCGCCCATAATACCCGTGCAGCTCTCATTTTAGCAATTTCCATGAAATAGTTCATGCCAATGGCCCAAAAAAAGGAGAGTCTTGGCGCAAATGAATCAATGTCCATACCGGCATCAATGCCTGCTCGGACATACTGAAGTCCATCTGCCAATGTATAGGCAAGTTCGATATCAGATGTTGCCCCTGCTTCTTCCATATGGTAGCCGGAAATACTGATACTGTTGAACTTTTTCATATGTTGAGAGGTATGTCGAAAAATATCAGAAATAATTCGCATGGATGGTTCAGGTGGGTAAATATAGGTATTGCGGACCATGTATTCTTTTAAAATATCATTTTGAATGGTTCCTGTGAGTTGTTCTTGTGATACCCCCTGCTCCTCTGCTGAGACAATATAAAATGCCATGACTGGCAAAACAGCTCCATTCATGGTCATAGATACCGACATTTTGTCCAAAGGAATACCATCAAATAAAATCTTGGCATCCAATATGGAATCTACAGCAACCCCAGCTTTGCCAACATCACCAACAACGCGTGGGTGATCAGAGTCATATCCTCGATGCGTTGCCAGATCAAAGGCAATGGAAAGACCACGCTGACCGGCAGCCAGGTTTCTTCGGTAAAAAGCGTTGCTTTCCTCAGCTGTTGAAAATCCTGCATATTGACGAACTGTCCAGGGACGTTGCACAAACATGGTTGCATAAGGCCCCCGCAAAAAAGGCGGCGTCCCAGCAGCATAATGCGTATGTTCAAGATTTTCGATATCATCTGCTGTATACAATGGTTTGACATCAATTTGTTCCATGGTTCGCCAGACCATTTCATCAATGGTGCCACACCCATCAGATTCAGCAGATTTTTTCCAGTCATCCATGTGGGTTTCAGGTTCAGGTATTGAAAAATTCATTGTTGTAAAATCAGGTGTTGTCATGATGTCACCCCCATTTTTTGTTGCAGATTTTCTAAAAATGCCAGGGCATTGGATTTGAGATGAATGAAATCATCTACGCCTGCTTCTTGAAACGCTTGAATATGATCTTTGGGATACCCGGCCACAATTACGATATTTTCAGCAGAGAGTTTTTTTATTTGTCGGGCCAGCTCAGGAACAAGATCAGGATAGGTGACATCAGTGGAGCAAATCACTGCGATACGAGCATTGGCATTTTTAAACGCTGAAACAGCATCGTCTATCGTTTGAAACCCTTTATTTTCTAATATATCAAAAGCAGCCAGTTGAAAAAAACTTGTTGAAAAATCTGCGCGCGCTTTATGTTGTGGAATGGGGCCCATGTTCGCCAGGAATACAGACAGTGTATTGCCGGTTTTGCGCACATATTCCTGTGTGCGATATCTTAGTTTTTCAAATGGCTCTGCCAAACGATGTAAATGCAATGGTTTTACCTGTACAGATGTTTCAGATTTATCACGCATGGACGATGTCATTTCCGCAATTGATGCGCCAAAAGCTGCTGCGTGAATCGCATTTTCAAACCATCCTGAACTCTTTTGCTTGCGAACTGATTGAAATTCTTCCAGGGATGCTTTCAATTCATTTGTATTTCGCGCGTGTTTGAATTGTCCAACCTTGATCGCTCGAGATTTTGCCACAGCTTTCATATCCGGCACATTGACTTTTGGTGCTTTTTCTGTGAGATTGGGATATTTGTTGGTCCCTACAAAGACTGTTTTTCGGGATGAAATGTTTTTTAATCGTTCATCAGCCTTTGCTTTTAAATGGTCTTGAACCTGCTCTTTTTTTAATGATGAAAGCATGCCGCCATTTTTTTCAATATTTTGAAAGTGTTCCCATATCTTTTGGGCCAATTGAGCTGTTAAATGTTCAACATACCACGAACCGCCTGCAGGATCGACAGGATGTTTAAAATGACTTTCATCACGTAAGACAATCTGAACATTTCGTGCAATTCGTCTGGAAAATGCTGTCGGCAAGCCCAAAAGTGCATCAAATGGTTCCACGTGAAGACTATCACATCCGCCGCTAATGGCAGAAAATGCCTCGGTGGTGACACGCAGCATATTTACATATGGATCGGTTTTGGTTTTATTATATGAAGACGTACGCGCATGGACAAACATTTTTTGAGATGTTTCATTGCCGCCAAAGGCTTTAACAATCTTTTCCCAAACGAGTCGCGCTGCTCTGAGCTTGGCAATTTCCATAAAAAAATCACTGCCTATGGCAATTTGAAACATCATTGATTGACAGATGTCATCAATAGCCAGGCCGCGTGTTAACAACGCTTGAATATATTCCACTGCAGTGGCGACCATAAAAGCGGTTTCACAAACGGCTGTACCACCGCTATTGTGATAAGGTAAACCTGAAACGCTGATCGTTCTTAGCTGAGGTGTGTTTGTATGTGCCCATCGCATCAGCTCGGCCATTTCATCATATATGACAGGTAAAGATGTTGTTAGTGAACCGGTTTGTGCCAGCATGCCCAAAGGATCAATGCCGATCCAGCCAGAAATGTTGGATAATTGATAGTCACATGTTTTTGCATAAGCCACAAGCATGGCTGTAATTGCAATGCCTGAATCACCCGCCTGAATGCAAATGGGAATTTGATCAATAGGGATGCTATCCAACGCTGTTTTCCAGTCATTATAGGTGGTTATAGAGAGCCCCCCTGTCCCCACCCCCACGACAGATTTTTGATCCGGGTCCAGCGCATTTTTTGATGCCCAATCCAATGGAAGATGAATGGCAGTTTGTCCACGTTTCAGGTCCTTTTTTAAAGCTTCATTGGTAACAAAAGGATCAGGATAAACGATTTCTTGTGCCACAAGCCATGAATTGCATACAGCACCAGTCGGCGAGGTGCCGCGCACATAGGGTGAAAATCCAGGGAAAGCATTTTTATGAGGTATATTCTCCAGGTCTTTTTGAAAATACATGGGTGAGATATCAATACCTTCAATTGTTTTTTTTACCAGTTTTTCAAAAGGTGCGCCTTTGAGTTGTGCTGCGACAGTGTCGCACCATTGCTCGTAAGTATGCGGTTGAAAATCATCAGTTAAATGTAGTTCTTTCTGCATAAATCCTCCAGCGTTATTGGCTCAGGATGAGCGTTCACATAGTTCCACCAAAACACCTTGTGTTGCTTTTGGATGTAAAAAAGCGATCTTTGCACCACCGGCACCCATGCGGGGCTTTTCATCAATGAGCCGAATCCCTTTTTCTTTTAGTTCTTCCAGTGCAGCTTCAATATTATCCACACGAAAAGCAACATGCTGAATGCCCTGACCTTTTTTTTCGATAAATTTTGCCACTGGGCCATCAGGTGACGTTGACTCCAAAAGTTCCACCTCACTTTCTCCAACCGGAAAAAATGCAGTGGTTACTTTTTGAGCTTCAACAGTCTCAGAGCCTTCAAATTTAAGCCCCAAAACATCTGACCAAAAGTTTTTACCTTCATCAATGCTATTGACAGCAATCCCTAAGTGGTCAATTTTTAGAATATTCATGAAAACCTCCTGTTTTAATCAAGAAACAACCTGTGCATTTTCAATACGTTCTGTTTCTGGATTGTTGATTTCTGAATTTGTCGCTTGTTTAAAATTGCGAATGGCTTTTCCAATACCTGAACCAATTTCAGGTAGCTTACCCGCGCCAAACACCACCAAAATAATTACCAAAATTATTACCAGTTCCGGCATACCTATTCCAAACATTTTAAAATCTCCCTTAATATTAATATATGACAGTTTTTTTTAATGACTGTCTGAAAAAAATGTTGAAAATAATTGAATATAAACGGCAATGCAAGATATTTCTTAATTATTGACCATGAATTGTCCCACATACGCCTGTCCTAATGAAATTCCACCATCATTACAAGGTAATTTCAAAGGCAAATATACAGATAAATTACTTTCTTTTAGTCGATTTGTCAAACCTGAAAGCAAGCGTTTGTTTTGAAAAACCCCTCCACTGAGTACAATGTTGTCTGGCCTGAATTGCTTTTTTAAGTGAAGACTTAAGTTATTGAACATGTTGATCAGGGTATTGTGAAACATTGCGCTAATAACTGCATAATTTTTGCCATTGAAAACATCTGATACAATTTCTTTAATCATGGGCTGTAAAAAAATAATAGATGTTTCCCCAAAATGGATATCCCAGGTATAGGAATCATCAGTTTCACTGGCCATTTCTTCCAGTTTGATTGCAGCCTGTCCTTCAAAAGTTACAGGGGGTGTCCCCCCAAGTATCCAGGAAATGGCATCAAATAATCTTCCCATACTTGATGTCTGAATGGTGTGGATGCCTTTATCAATCAATTGGTTGACCATATCAATTGAATGTTGATCCAATTGGCTATCATGAATGGCATTTAATTGCTTAAATATTGCCAGACCCTCAGGACCAAAACTTTCAAGGAGCCAGGTCAATGCCATTTTCCAGGGAAATCGAATGGCCGATTCACCACCGGGCATCGGCACTTGCGATAAATGTGCGATGCGTTTAACATGTTGCTTTTCACACATTAAAATTTCGCCTCCCCAAATGGTTTGATCCGGTCCAAAGCCGGTTCCATCTAGAACAATTCCCATAACAGATTCTGTCAATCCATGTTCTGCCATAACAGCAGCGACATGGGCATGATGATGTCCAACCTGTATTACCGGTAATTCCATTTGATTGGCCATACGTGTGCTTTCATAGGATGGATGCATATCACATGCAACATATTCCGGATGAATCCCTGTCATCTTGATCCATAACGCGATGGTTTGTTTCATCCATTGTCGAGTTTCAACATTGGATAAATCTCCCAGGTGTTGACTGACATAAGCTTTTTGGCCATATGCCAGGCAGATGGTATTTTTCAGATGTCCGCCGACAGCGAGAATTTTGGGCATGGAGCAGTCCACAAAAATGGCTTCAGGCACAAATCCACGTGCACGTCGAATGAAAGAGGTGTGATGATTGATAATTCGGACAATTGAATCATCACATTTATTTAAAATGGACCGATTGTGAACCAGAAAAAAATCTGCAAAATACAGTTGTTCAAATGCAGTGGCATTATCAGAAACGATCGGTTGATCGCTGACATTGCCACTGGTCATAACCAGCGCATCAAATGATGCCATCAGCAAATGATGTAAAGGTGTATAAGGTAACATGACGCCAATTGTACGTTTTGATGCAATATTATCAGCTAATTGATGGCTTGTTTTTTTTTCAAGGATCACAATTGGACATTGGGGAGATGTCAGTTGTTCAATTTCTTGACTGCTGACAATGGCAAACGTCTTAAGCGCATTGATATCTCTGGCCATAATTGCAAATGGCTTGTGAGGACGATGTTTCAGTTGTCTAAGACGAGAGACCGCTTCAATATTTGTGGCATCAACAGCCAGATGAAAACCACCCAGACCTTTTATTGCAATAATTCTTCCTTGTTTTAGATATTCAACTGCTTTTTGAATGGGGTTGCCAATTATTGACTTTTTTTTTGAATTGATGAGTTGAACATGTGGACCGCATATTTCACAGGCAGTTGCTTGAGCATGAAACCTTCGATTGCAGGGATCGGTATATTCTTTTTGACATGCATCGCAGAGTGGAAAATGGGCCATACTGGTTTGATGTCTATCATAAGGCACAGTCTTTACAATTGTAAATCTCGGACCACAATTGGTACAATTGATGAAAGGGTATTGAAACCGACGATCAGAGGGATCATTCATTTCATCAAGGCAGTCCTGGCAGGTCGAAATCTCCGGCGGCATCACAGGTGAGCTATGATTTGTTTGCTGGCTTTCAATAATTTGAAAGGTCGTATAATTGGGGAGTGCAATAGCTTGAATTGATAGCGCGTGAATCCGCGCATGAACAGGAGGCTTCTGCTGAATGGTATCAACAAATGTGTCAATATGTTCAGACGTGCCCTGAATCTCAATTCTAACACCATTTGAGGTATTGGATACAAATCCAGTCAGTCCGAGTTTACAGGCTGTTTGGTAAACAAATGGACGAAATCCAACGCCTTGAACAATGCCATTTATGTGGATACTTTTTGAAATCATATTAGGAAATGGGGACGTCCTTAACTTATTAACTTTATCACCATATTAAGTTAATAAGTTAAGGGCGTCCCTAATTATTTTAGTTTTAATTGATTATCTGGGTAAATACACAACATAAAAGGGATATGTTTGCGATTTTGAAAACGATTCAACCTGGGATTCGCAGAAATGAATTTGAGATCAAAAACTTTCAGACAATCGGCCCCCTTTATCTGAGCCGGATAATCTACAAACCAATCATAGGTTTTTATCAAAGAATGATTGGGAAATTGACTGATTAATGCGTTAAAGTTGGCTTTTTCAAACGTATAAGGTGGATACTGTTGTATTGTACTAAAAATAGAAAGATGTCTTAATTCATAACAGGATTCATTTTCAATAATGACTTTCCAATAAACGGGTGCAAGCATCCCAGGCAAAACATGTATGGCGCGACTATTTTGATTTAACACTGTTTTTGATCTTTCAAGTTGAATGAACTGAACCATTTTACAAAAAAAAGGATATATGAGAATGAAACATAGGCCAATTCTTGCAATTGTTTTTCTATGTTTTTGCGCAAGAATAGACATCATCACACATATCAGCAAGAAACCTGTCAAAATAAAGTCGATGATGAACACACAAGGAATCGCACATCGATAGCTGGTAAAAGGAGCAAACAGCTGTGTGCCATATGAAGTGATCAGGTCCAAAAAAAGATGCAAACAAACAAGTGCGTAAGCAAGATAGAGGCGGGATGTCCATTTCATGTTGTTACGAAACAAGTGAAACAGGCTTGTCAGAATTATCGCCAATAATAATCCGCCAAAAAACGAGTGACAAAATCCCCGATGATACATTAAATAGCTCTCTTTTCCCAATATGAAGAAGAGATTGTCAATATCGGGCAGACTGGCAGCAATTAAACAAAAAATATGTTGACGTTTTGTTTGCTCAGGCAGACAAAAGCTGACTGTCAACCCAGAAAGTGCATGCGTTAATGGATCCATGTTGCCCCCAATTTTAATGCGCTGACAAATGCGTTGATGTCGTCAGGTGTATGTAAGGCATTCATACTGATTCGAATGATTGATTTTCCCAAAGGTACTGTGGGATAACGTGCAGGAAAAGCGAGAAAACCATGTTTGAATAAATGTTGACTTAAATGCATACTATTTGCTTCATCCCCAATTTCAAGCGCAAGAATGTGTGCATCCCCCCGAACTGTCAATCCTTCGTTGGCAAGCTTGTGTTTCATCATGCGGCTGATATCATATAGATCCTGTCGTTTGTTGTCACTTTTTTCAAGCATGTGAATTAAATCCAATGCGGATGCACCATGTGCCTCGGGTAAAGATGTTGTGTAAATAAAGGGTGATGAATAGTTAATCAGGTATTCACGCACCCATTCTGGCCCCAAAACAAAAGCACCGAACAAGCCCAATGCTTTTCCAAATGTGCCCACTGCAACATCAGCAACTTTTCTAGCAATGCCTCGTCCTTTTTGACCAAGCGCACCAAATGCGTGCGCTTCATCCACAATACAAAAAAAACCATATCGTTTGCGCAGTTGATTTAAATGATCGACATGGAGAAGATCGCCATCCATGCTGAACAGTGATTCTGTTACAACAGCGCAAATTTGTTGTTGATATTGTTTCTTTTTCAGGCGCTGTTCTAAATGAGACATGGCATTATGTCGATACCCGACAAAGTTGCTTTGACTTAAGAGCATTCCCTTTATCGCACTAGCATGAACATGTTTGTCAAAAAAAATGGTATCGCCTTTTTGAAACAATGCGGACAAAAGGCCCAAATTGGCCTGATACCCTGAAGGAAAAAAGAGGCATGACGTGTATCCAAAATACCTTGCAAAAGCCTTCTCTGCTTCGGTGATTGAGTGAAAACTGCCGGTTACCAAACGTGATGATGATGCTGACGACCCAAATTTTCTAAAATTTTGGGCGACTTTTTCACGTAAGTATTTCGAGTCGCCAAATCCGAGATAGTCGTTTGAAGCAAAACTAATCAGTTTCTGATTATCAATATAAACATACTTGCCCTGACGCCGGTTGATGATGAGCGGCTTTCGAAACAAATTGTTTTTTTTTTGAAATTTTAGGCGATCTATTATCCGATGTTTGAGCATCAATACACAACAATATTTATAAATTGAGATTTATCATTTAATACCGCAGTAATTTCAGCCTGACCACTTGATAGACCCTCAATCAATCCATTGGTCACACGAAGAATATCAGGCTTCGAAGAACTCCAGTTAACCAGGTATGTAATGTCGTCCATTGAGTTATTGGAGTAGTAACCATTTGCACTTAACTGTCTTGTTTCGCCTATTTCGATGGTATAAATGTCCGGAGAAATCTGGATGGACATCAGCTCTGGCGACAGGACGACAAGGTTTGAATATCCAGTTTTGTTTTGAAAGGTTGCACGAATATAAGCTGTTCCCATTGAAACAGCTTTAACAAGGCCTTTATTGGGAATATCGTTACTTACACGAGCGACAGTAATATCTGATGACGTCCAGTTCACCTGATCTGTCATATCATCATTAACTTCGTCAGCAAATAAACCTGTTGCATTAAAATGATACATACTGCCAAGTGGAATCGATATACTTTGTGGTTTAACAATAATAGAATCAAGCTCTGCATCAGAAACAGTTAGGAATGTTGTTCCAGTTAAAGATTTGTATGCGGCCATGATCGTTGTCATCCCTGCCGATTCTGAGTTGATACGACCTTTATGTGTTGAATCCATAAAAATGGCGACTTGAGGGTTTGTAGAAATCCACATTACCTGATCTGTGATGTTTCGGACTGTCATATCTGAATAAATAGCTTCAGCAGTAAATTGTTCCTGACTATAAAGCGGAATTTTGTTATTCGCTGGTTTGATTAGAATCTGCTCTAAAACAGCTTCAGAAACTGTCAGGTCGATAAATGAAGAAATATCTCCCAAATTGGCTTCAATTTGAGCCTCTCCCACAGCGATAGTTTCGATCAATCCTTTGTGTCCTTTGACATTGCTAACCTCCACAACAGAGTGTCGGTTAGACAGCCATTGAACCTGTTCTGTAATATCTGGCCTGGTGTCGTCACTATAGATGCCAAAGGCACGTAATTGTTTGTAAAAACCTTTAGCGATGGTAATTGTATTCGGCTGAATTTGAATGGCTGTAAGAACTCCATCATAGACAGTTATGTCGGCTGTTGACATAATGCCATCATATTCTCCTACTATTTGTGTTTTTCCAGCAGTTAATGCGCGCACCTCTCCTTGATAATTATTTTCATTGCTAACAATTGCGATGGCAAGATTCTTTGACGACCAGGTGACTGAATTGGTAACGTCTTGTGTGCTTTGATCAGAAAAAAAACCCAATGCTTTAAATTGTTGCGTGTTATTTGGATGTAAAAGCGGATGATGCGGGGTAATAGTCAGTTCTGTCAATATGGGGTCGAGAAATTGAATCTCATAATTATCAATTTCATTATCAAGGCTTGCACTAATTTGTATCTTTCCATCATCATAAGAGTCAACATGGCCTGGTTGTGAACTGTTCATTGTTGCAATACTATTGTTTGATGTCGACCAGGTGACTTGATTTGTAATGTCAATCCATTGATCTGTCTTTTCAAACATGCCAAAGGCTAGTAACTCTGAAGTAATACCGGCGGGCATGGATGATGTGTGTTTAGATTCAATCTTAATATCTTTGAGGTCGCCATAAAGCGTATGGCGTAAATGCTTTTGTGCAGCCTTGACAGTTGGTAATGATATATCTGTTTGGTTCAGAACATTTTTTAATAGATCAGATTCAAAACTTTCAATTTCTTGATTAAAGTCGATCAAAACTTTTTTATTTAACAGTATCGTATGGGTATCTGGTGTAACAAATATACCATTCTCTGGATCATTATCATTATCCAATGCTTGCAAGAATCGGCATAAATTTGTAATACAGGGTGCGGCAATATCAGTTGTTATTTCAGAAAATAAATCAACCGGTGTAATTTGAGATTGTGCAGTGGTTTGGCCAATAAAAATATCTGCGATATAAAAGCGGATTGTTTCATTGGTTCGATATTCAAACGTGCCTTCACTATCGGTGGTGCCGGACAATGTATTGGTGACATACTTTAACCCCTCAACAGCACTATCGAGAAAAACACCTTTTTGTACGGGTTGTGGCTGAAGAGACTGCGGCGGGTGGTAATCATCACCTGCGCCACATGCTGTCAAAAAAGTAATGTAAGACAGAATAACGAAATACTTTAAAATGTTATACTGTTTTTGTTCCATAATCACCTTCTATTTATAATATAATTAACTAAATGATAAATGTAAAAAATAGTAATTATAGCAGTTTAATTGTTTGTGTCAACTTCTTTTTGCAATATTCGTACAGTTATGCGTCAGAAAATTATTTTTTTTTCATATCATCATCAAATTGTAATTGTCCAATGGTCTTTTTTCAAGACATGAAACACGTTTAACGCATCTCAATCATCACATTAAAATATTTGACCATGTTTTAACGTTTTTTTAGGGGGCTTCACGCACGTTCACCAGGCTGAGGTGGAGTTTCTGGCGGGCCTGCAAACGCTTGAGCAATTTTCATCCATTGATTTGCAATCTCTCCTTTGGTTTGAATTGATTTCACATCAGAAATATTTCGTCTTTGCGTAATGACCAGGCAAAAATCTAATGCAGTGCCATACACATGGTCAATGGCATCATCAGGTCCCCATTCCCATATGTCATTATCCGGACTGTTTAGTACGATGTGGATTGGGGTTTCAGGGACAGGCATGTGACGATTTTTAAAACTCCACTGAAATGTATTGACGCCGATATGAGCGATATGTCGCAGGCGATCAGTTGCTTCACGCGATATGTTTAAGGCATCGACAATATCTTGACCATGTGCCCATGTTTCCATCAAACGTGCTGTGGCAGATGATCTGGCACTCATTGTGGGACCATACCAGGGAAGTCGATCTTTTGGTGATAATGAGGAATATGCATTGATTAGTTTTTGGCGATTGTCACGCCACCATGCAAGCAATTCTTGTGTTGACATACTCCCCCCTATTGCATTGACCTTTTTGTGCATCTGTGAATAATCTATAAATCCATTGAGCATTTGTTCCATGTCTTTTTGAAAGGCCTCTTGATTTGTAGCTGCGTAATATGCCGCCCGGTCAAAGTAAGAAATATGACTGATTTCATCTTTAATGGTCCAGTTAAAAAAAGGCGTTTGCGTTTGCCAAAGTGTATCATTTAATTGATTAACAATACGATCCAAATCATCGTATTCTTCTTTTAAATCTTTACAAATTTGATTCATTTGATTTTATCCTTCGGAATACCCGAAAAATAAGGAACTTGTTTTCCGGGCTTTCCTTCATTATTATATAGGAAATCTCTGAAAATCAGTTCCTCATTTAATAATTGTTTATTTTGTTTTTGAACCAGGATTACACTGAAGAAGATGAATAAGATGAATTAAAAGTGTTTGATTTCATCTTATTCAGCGTAATCCAGGTTCAAAATGAATAGAATTGACTCTTTCAGAAATGAGGAACTTATTATTTAAGTATTCCTTAG
>Ga0272440_1002810_pt1 | contig 13364 bp, 9 predicted proteins | sample SSMMMBAug17_FD_192440 | JGI IMG/M metagenome (GOLD analysis project Ga0272440, IMG submission 192440) | Marine sediment archaeal communities from Little Sippewissett salt marsh, Falmouth, MA, United States - SSM-MMB-Aug17 | ecosystem: Environmental > Aquatic > Marine > Wetlands > Sediment ...
TATGGCCAAAACCATCAATCGAATGATTGAAATATCGCCGGATATTGCTTTAGATATGTTGGCTTTATTGGATAAAGATGTTCTTGTGGGTACACTATCAAAAAGCCTTATGCCCATATCCGATTTCTCAATGGATCTGTTAAACCGGCTGGATAAAGATCAAATTGCCGATGTGGTCAATATCATTGTTAAAAAGCATACAACAGCACTTTCAGAAATCATTATTCGAATGGATATAAGTCTTGTTGTTCAAACAGCTCGTAAGTTCACCGAAGATCATCCTCAATTTTTTGATCAGGTCACCCAATCATTAGATATTAAAGAGATTGCCAGTATCATTAACTACTTTCTTAAGGACAAACCGGTTTTTCTGGTTGAAACCATTACTGAGATAGCACCAGACGCCATTGCTGGCATTGTCAATACCTTGCTTGACAAAAAACCAGATATTATTTCTCAGATAGCAGACGCCATTGACCCAAAAGCAATAGCTTCCGCTGTTGAACATCTGATGACCGCACAAAAAGATGTTGTGGCATCGATAGTACAACATTTAAATACCAATGCCCTGGTGGGTGTTATCAACAGTGTTATGGAAAATAACCCTGATTTCTTGACCCATATTTTGGAAAATATCAATTCACTTGCTGTTTCTGAACAAATCAACCGCAGTGAAAAAGAATTTATCCCTTTTGTCAACAAAATGCTTGATGAAAAAAATCTTCTGGGACTTTTGGGGATTTACCATCGGTCAAACCTGGGGCGAACAGTCAATCGTACCAATGTTGCTGCTGCAACCAAAGCCATTCATGTTTATAAAATTGATTATGATTATACCAACCCCATTGATCGCAATTCATCAAAATCACGTAAATATTTTTGATTATCAGCAGATTTATGTAAGTTATATTTATGAATTTTAAGATTCTACATAATGGTATTTTTCATTGGGATGGTTTTGGCGGAAAATTGAAATTAGGTTCTGGAAATTGTTTATTACGTGCTGTTCATTTAAAAGATGATCATAACATACCTGTTGCAAGACCATTCATCATTATTACCGAAGATTTAATTCCCGAAGACCCGGCAGAAAGAGATCGAAAATTGACCATTCGAAGCTGTGTTGCTCATATTGCCACCTGTGTCACACAACAATTTTCAATTGTTCCAAAACGCATGCTATGGCTGGAATATTATCCTGAATCCATCTATGGCATTCATCAAGAAAAACACATTCCAGAACAATATGATGTCGTGAGTTTTACCTGGGAAAACAATAAAGCCTTTCATCCCCAATTTCGAGTTTTAAACCCACCTGTGCTTAACCAGGTGAAAGGTATTCATCAACATTTACAAAAAAAAGGAGAAGCCCAATATGGGAATGAATATCGTTACACAAATTGATCCTCTGGTTCCAGTCAAACATGTTTTGGTCAGTGTATCAGATAAAACAGGACTGGATGAATTGATTCCGGAATTGATTCATATTGCTCCTGATATCACCATTATTTCTACTGGCGGAACCTACCAAAAAATTAAAGACATTTTAGGCTCTCAGGCAAATCAACAACTGATATTAGTTTCTGATTATACTGGTCAACCAGAAACACAGGGTGGGCTGGTCAAAACGCTGGATTTTAAAATTTATCTTGGATTGCTGACAGAAACGTATAATGATGATCATCAAAATGATCTTAATCGAACCCAGGCATCACCCATTGACATGGTAATTGTTAATTTATATCCATTTGAACGAACAGTTGCCAATCCTGAAGTTACCATTGAACAGGCCCGTGGAAACATTGATATCGGCGGTCCTTGTATGATCAGAGCATCAGCGAAAAATTTTATTCGAGTGGCTTCAGTGGTCGATCCAAATGATTATGCTGGCATTATTGATGAAATGAAACAGAATAAAGGCTGTACCACATTAAAAAAACGTTTTCATCTGGCTCAAAAAGCTTTTGGTCATACCTGCAAATACGATGAAAACATTTTCCAGTATTTGAGCAAACAATCCATTGAAGCAGTTTCAAGCTGCTATAACCCATAATGAGGTAATAAAACAAATGACACAGGACTTGAAAAAAATGTACAAAACAGTGATGGATGATCATTTTCCATCACAAATGGAAATATCCTTTATTGAAAAAAACGAACGTCAAACATTGTGTTATGAAAAAGTCACCTGGACCATTGATCAGATTAAAAAAGGACTTCGATATGGTGAAAATCCAGGTCAGGAAGCTGCCTTATATAAATTAACCAATGGCAATTTAGTGTTGGGTGAGACCCAATGCATTCAAGCCGGTCAATATCTGGCATCAGATATTGAATTATTACAATCCGGGAAACATCCTGGAAAAACCAACCTTACCGATGCTGACAATGCACTGAATATTCTCAGATATTTTTCAGATACACCAACAGTTGTTATTGTCAAACATAATAATCCATGTGGTGTGGCCCAGGATTCAACGCTTGAACAGGCTTATCATAAAGCTTATATGGCAGATCGTGTTGCTGCATTTGGCGGATGTATTGCAGTCAATCGTCCCATTGACTCTGATACAGCAAATGCAATTTCCAGTCAATATGCTGAAGTTGTTGTGGCACCTGATTTTGAAGAAGGTGTTATGGGCATATTTGAAAAGAAGAAAAATCTGCGTGTGATACAAATCAAAAATATGAAACGTCTTCAAGAATTTGTGGGCCAACGAACTGTTGAATTTAAAAGTTTAATTGATGGTGGTATCATTGCCCAATGGTCTTTTGTTCCTGAAACACTCACACCGGAGAATTGCAGACTGGCCAGTTGTGACTATAAAGGCAAAACATATCACATTCAACGACAGCCGACACAACAAGAATACAAAGATTTGATTTTTGGATGGCTCATTGAAAGTGGTATTACCTCAAATTCGGTTATATATGTCAAGGATGGTGTGACTGTCGGTATTGGCACTGGTGAACAGGATCGTGTTGGCGTTGCAGAAATTGCACGCGATAAAGCATACAAAAAGCTTGCTGATCGCTATGCTTATGAACGTTATCAAACGCCTTTCAACAACTTAAGAATCACTGAAAAACGACAGGAGATCGAGTCGCAAGTTTTAAAAGAACGTGGTGGTTTAATAGGTGCCGCAATGATCAGTGATGCTTTTTTTCCATTTCGAGATGGTGCTGATGTTGGGATTAATACTGGTATCACAGCAATTATTCAACCTGGTGGCTCAACCAACGATTATCAAACCATTGAAGCATGTAATGAAAACAATGTTACAATGGTTTATACCGGTCAACGATCATTTAAACATTGATATAATTACGTGGCACATCAACAAACCGCTTTTTCTTTTCATCATGATCTGCTGGCTGAAAAGCCAGCAGTCAATACGCTTTCAGAACAAATCATAAAGACCCTTCATTCATTTATTCAAAGTGGTCATGTATGTGTTCATGAATCTGTATTAATAGATGCAGTTGCCTCAAAATATCGTCCATCATACACGCAAATAAAAAGCAGGATAGAAATACTTCAACAATCAAACGAAATCATCATTGATAACATTCCTGATACATCATCTTCAAATGATCGCATTATTTACTTGCCCGCATTTTATTTTGCAGAAAAAGGTGTCTCTAAACGTTTTCATGCATTTTTAACCATTCCACCACACATTCAAACCAGGAATATTCAGTCATGCTTACCCAAAATAGAATTACAACTGCTGATTCATTTATCTGATGAGCAACGATGGGTATTGAGTCAGGTGTTACGATATAAAGTAGCGATTGTTACCGGATGTCCCGGCACTGGAAAAACGACTTTAACCCGATCCATTTGTTTATTGCTCAAACATTTAAATCAGGAAATTGCCCTTACTGCACCAACAGGGCGCGCTGCACAACGTCTTTCAGAATTAACAAAATTTAAAGCAAAAACCATTCATCGCTTACTGGCATATTATCCGGATAAAAATGAATTTGGCAGAAATGAATTAAATCCATTGGACGTTGATGTTGTTATTGTTGATGAATTTTCAATGGTGGATATTTTGTTAATGTATCATCTACTTAAAGCCATTCCTATGAATGCCATGTTGATTTTGATTGGGGACCGATATCAATTGCCATCAGTAGGACCGGGAAATGTGTTAAAAGATTTAATTGACTCTGAACGATTTCCAGTCTTTTCATTAAATACTGTCTTTCGTCATGGAGATAATACAAGACTTGCTCAAGATGCTGTGTTAATCAATCAGGGGAAACCACCTGACAGCGCAAAAATGACAATTCAATCTAATCATAAATACAGGCAATCTTTTTCCGAGTTAAATCTGACTGCCATAAATCCAACGAATAATTCTTCAGATGCGAATTTTATTTTTGTTATTGAAAATCAGGTTGAAATGATTTTGCAGGGGATATTAGCCTTGTGCACGCATTATTTACCTCAAGAATATGGTTTTGATGCAGTTCATGACATCCAACTCATAACGCCCATGCATAAAGGCAATCTTGGCACTAATCATTTAAATTTTATGCTTCAAAAGCATCTCAATTTTTCTGATGCTTTCATTGTCTCCCAGGGGAACAAATTTAAATGCGGTGATAAGGTCATGCACTTAAAAAATAATTATGATAAAGATGTTTATAATGGCGATATTGGTATCATACAGAGTATTAATCCTTTAGAAAATCTTTGCACAGTGAATTATCAAAAGCGACTTGTACCTTATACCATAGAAGAATTGAATGAATTAACGCTGGCCTATGCGATCACTGTGCATAAATCACAGGGGACTGAATACCCGGCGATTATACTTCCGATGGTGACTCAGCATTATATTATGCTTCAACGAAATCTTTTATACACGGCTGTTACAAGGGGAAAAAAACTGGTATGTCTTATTGGAAGTGAAAAAGCATTATCCATTGCATTGAAAAACAATCATCAGGAAAAAAGATATACATTACTTTCAGAACGTTTGAGAAGTTCAGCAGATAGCAAACGATTGTTTTTGAAAATGTGATATTATTTTGCTTGATTGATTAAGGAATTATTAATTATTTGTGATAGTCTTTTGATTCTTAGACTCATTGAGTGATCTTTTAAGCATCTTATATGACTTGATTTTGCTATTTCTTCTCTTATCACAGGGTTTAATAAAAAATAATCGATTTTTTTCATAAGATCATTTTTATTGTAAAAAAATTCAATTTCTTTTCCAGGCTGGAAAAAAAACGAAACATTTTCATTCCATTCTATTAGCTGAAATTTACTTAATCCAGATATATCAAAAATTGATTCCGCTCCTATCTCAGAATTAAAACCAAAATTAATACATATCTTCGCCATTCTAAAAAAATTTAAGGATATTTCTTCTGTCAGATGAGATATATAACATTTTTTTACTTCCTGAGGCAACATTTCTTGTTCACATACTGTTGCAAAACCAAAGGTATATTTTTTATTTATTATTGATTCTTTAGCTATAGACATAATGATGTCTTTTTGCATATCATTTAATTGAGTCCAATCCTCATAAATAATAATATCTCTTGAACAATTTTTTTTCTCGTTGTTTTGGAGTTTATGATTAATTCCTATTGGAAACCCTGAATAATAGCTTTCAACTGATTTTGCACCATAGTTCAATGCCTTTTTAAGATTATTATTATTATTTGACAATACCAGGTCAAATCCTGTTAAATCGATTTTCGGAATACTGTAATTACCAAACCATGCAACAATAAGTTTAGGTCTAAAATGTAATTTCAAGATAAAATAACGATCAAAAATCAAGGGATCATAAAAGAAAACAATATCTGGTTGATATAATTCAATCTGATTTTTTACAATTTTGCGGCGCCAGTCGATATCGTTATAATTAATTAAATTGTTATATTCTTGTAACCAGTTGATCTGTAATTGTTGATCATTTTCAATAATATGTTTCACTATAAATCCAAAGTGCTTTAAGTATGTATTATTTTGATGTTCAAGTAATCCTTTCCCTAAAATACAATTAATTGTTTCATCAAATAACATTTTTGATTTTTGATTTTTACAAATTCTATAATTATGGATAATATGATCCGGAACATGTGATATTTGCAACAAAAAATTTTTTTTCCAAATTTTATTATTTGCTATTATCCAGCCAGCATCAAGAATATTTTTTGCATTTAGCATTCCACCAAATAAAGTATAGTTATGCTGTGCAGTTTTTCCAAGCCAAATTTCTTTTTCTTCGCCCTGTGTATGTTTGTAATTATGATTTTGATGAATAACTCTTATATTATAGGTTGCATCAATTATAGGTTTCTTTTCTTTAATCGCTAAATATATCATCCCTGTGTCCCAACCTGCTCTGCCGATGGTAAATGGGGGGATTTGAAACCAATATCTTTTTGAAAATAAAAGGTAATCAATTGCTGTTGGTTCGTGCAATTTAACATCTGGAATTTTCTCTATAGATTTGTACCATAAAGAATTTGCAAAATTAATGTTACTATTAATATTCACATCCCATCGCCGACCAACAACTAAGAAGTGGTGAAAATGGTTTTTAACGATTTGTAAGGTCGTTATTAAACTTTGAGTGAATAATATATCACCATTCACATAGAGTAAAACATTATTTGATGCTATAGCTTGTGCTTGAAAAAACATGTCATTAACAAAAGGGAGCCCTTCTTCGTTACGTTTAACATTTGAGATAATCTTTACCTCTTTTGGTATCTCAGGCACATTCAACTCTGATTGCTTATTAAACAAGATTATTTCAGGCAAAGGTTGAAGTTTTGACCAACTTGTTAAAGCATTTTTCTGTATTATTTGAATATGCTCATTCAAAGATGGTTTTAAGGTTGAAAAAATAGTGATTGAATTAGACATTTTGTTTATTTATTTTTTTTATTAATATCGGTGAAATACAAATTGCAACTTTTTTATGTTGCACCTTCTTTTGGATAATTCTGGGTCAAAAAAGCTATAAAATGTAAATATCAATATTGTCATTGCAAATATATTTATCTTGAATTAATATACATTTTATGAAGCAACTCATCAAGAAATATGTTCAAAAATTATATCAATCGGGTCTGGTGAACTCTGGAAATGCTTTGATTGGTGCGCTTGATGACGAATGTGTTTGGAATCAAAAGCATGAGAGAGTATCAGATTTAAGTATGATACTGACCTCTTTACCCATTAATGCATTGATATTTGCAACACCTAAAGCACCCTATAATGAAATCATTCATCGTTTAACCCAAACACATCAAACAGCTATTTATCCACAAGATACCGAAACCAGAACATTTTTACATGAGATACCTATTGTGAGAACATGGAATCAATCTGAAATAATCAGCGCTTTATCGCGGCGAAAAGCTGTCATTATTCCAGGTGAAGGTATTATTGCAACAGGAACGTTGACTCCTGAACAGGCTTTTGTTGTTTTTAGCTCAATTTGTTTTGCATGTTTTGTTTGTTTTTTTGTTCAAATATATAATCATGCATGTCAGGGACAATCAGATCTTATCAAAGCAGATGAACTCCTAACTCTTATGGATTGCCTTCAACAATGCCCGGATCAGTTGCCAGAATTGAAAAAAGGTCCTTTTGATTCTGAAGATAATGTATATGAAGCTATTATTGAAGCAGGATATTATACAGTGGTTTATGGGCTGGTAGATTCATACTTTGGCAATATATCCTATCGCTTTAATGATGCATTATATATCAGTCAAACAGCCAGTTCACTGGATGAACTATCAGGATGTATTGATCCATGCCCTTTAGATGGCTCTTCTTGTACAGCGATAACCGCATCAAGTGAGTTCTCAGCGCATAAACAAATTGTAAGTAATAGACATATTCAGGCCATTTTACATGGACATCCAAAATTCAGTGTAATTATGTCAATGATATGTTCTCATCGCAGTGAATGTAAAAATAATGGCAGATGTCATACACATTGTTCAAGAAATCGCAGCATGTCTGAAATTCCTATTATTTGTGGTGAAGTAGGATGTGGTCCTTATGGACTGGTTCATACATTACCCGCAGCCTTGAAAACAAATAAGGCTGCTATTGTTTATGGACATGGCGTATTTACATCAGGAGAAATTGATTTCAGATCAGCTTTTAAACGTCTGGCAGAAACAGAGAGAACATCGCAAAAAATGTATTTAAAAACAATATTATCTATGATTTAAAAAATGAAACACTCTTATAAAGATTTTATTCATGAACTTATGGAGCCTTATAGCGGTCGTTTCCGATCAGGTCTTGGAAGCCTTCTCGTTGATATTGTTATTATTTTTTGTATTTTAATGTCTTGTTTATTAATCCCTTTGGGATATTATTTTCCGGAATTAGATCCTTTTTTTTGGAAACTTGAAATTGGGTTTACAGTACTGTTTTGTGTAGAATATATTATCAGATGGATGGTAGCGCCCAATCCAATTGTTTATCCATTCACTGTTTTTGCTATGATTGATTTTTTAGCCATCATGCCGACCTTGCTTGTTCTTAACGCAGATTTTATTTTCTTACCATTTTTTCGTGGACTTCGTTTACTTCGGTTATTGCGTCTCCTTAAATTTATCAGATACAGAATTTTTTTCTACAGGCTTTATATCCGAATTCGTAACTGGTCAAGTGCGTTAACCCATCATTATCATTTAAGACAAATGAGATTGTTATTTCTGGTGACCTTACTATTCTGGATACTTGGGTCAAATCTTTTATATATTACAGAAACCAGATTGGTTGGAAATCAAGGCCCATATTCAAACTATTGGCAGGCATATTGGCATATTATCATTGTTCTTGTTTCAGGAATTGAAGATAAAGAACCGCTTTCATTGCTTGGACGAATAGAAGTTTCATTTTTTTTATTAATCGGTATTTGCTTTGCAGGTCTGGTTACAGCCGAGCTGGTGTCTATTTTGGTAAAAAAAATGAATCGGTCTGGAAAAATACAACTTAAAGCACCAACCAGTCAATTACATCATCACATTGTTATTATTGCATTTAACCCCAATATCTTTAATGTAATCAAACAAATCAGTGCAGCAGTTAAAGGGAAAAATCAAATTTTGATTGTCAGCCGACGTGGAGACAAAATAAAAATTGCGAATCCAAAGCACTATAAAAAAGTTCTGGCCTTGCCAGGTGATCCCTTAAATCGGTCTATTTTAAAGCAGGCCTGGATCAATAATGCTTCACGAGTCATTATCTTGTCATCAGATAACGATAAAAATGATACACTCCTTGAAAAAGACAATCGTTCATTAATGAAAACGATTGCTGCCATTTCATTCAACCCTGGTGTTGATATGACAGTTGAACTTCAAACAACTGATAGTTTGAAATATGCATCTCACCTTGCTGGTGTAAATTTTATTGTTGCTCGAATTTTTGGTGAACGCCTTATTGGTCAGGCAGTAATGAATCCAGGAGTAACAGAAATATTTACATCATTAATGACATATACAGATGATTCCAGTGAATTTTATTTCATACCTGTTCCAAACGAGCTTGTTGGTAAAACATTAAAACAGGCACAGCTCTTCTTTTTGGATTTGGATGAAGAACCGATGATTCTTGTTGGGATTGATCGGTCACCTAAAGATTTTCCTGGAACCAATTTCAAACTGAATCCTGTTTCTGATGATGATGGTCTTTCATCGCCTGGCGTAATACTTGGTGAAAAAGATAATTTAATATTGATTGCATATGAGTTTCCATCATTTTCGATGGTTAATAAGGATGATTTATGGAAAGGTCGTATTCTATTGAGACGTTAAAAGGCCATGTGGTCATTTGTAATTGTAATGAAAAAGTGAAAACCATTGTTGAAGAATTACAAAACAGTACAGTTCAGGCATCTTTGGATGTTGTATTGATTGTTCAGGACCATCAACTGTGGCATGATCATCCACGATGGCATCCCATTGTATCAGGTACTGCACGATTTATTATTATCTATGGAAGTCCTACTGATGAATCAATCTTGCAAAAAGCGCAGGTTAGTAGTGCCAAAGCTGCTATTATTCTTGCAGATCCAAAATATGGTGAATTGTCTGATGCACCATCATCATTGACAGCCATAGCCATCGAAAGAGCCAATCCTCAAGTTCACACAGTTATGGAACTATTGTCATCAATGAATCGTCCTCATATTGAGCATTCAGAAGTTAATGAGATCATATGCATTGGTGAAATCTCCGAAAAACTGATTGCATCCAGTTGCATCTCGCCAGGTGTTACAAATATTTTTGAAAATTTATTGACCACTGAAGATGGAACCCCGCAAATTTATATTAATAAAATGCCCAAAAAAGCTTGTCATATGAGTTTTCGTCAACTAACGAAAAAATTTATATTGAATGAAGCACCATTTATTCTGATTGGTTTTATCGCCCGCCTTCATTCCCTAACGACAATAGTGATCAATCCAAAAGCAAATGGACCTTTGAACAAAGATACCCCTCTTTCAGGGGAATCTAAATTGGTTACAATGGGATATCAAAAACCAGATTTTTTACCTTACCTTTAATATTCTATCAAAAGACCAATTTTCAAAGCATGAATTAACTTTTTTTAAATAAATAAATTTTTTTTTGTAAGAATTCCAAAAATTTGGTGTCTATATTAATAAATATAGAAAAAAGTTGTAAGGTTAATTATTTGTAGTGTATGATATCGAAACAATATTCTCTAAGACCCTGAAAGTACTAAATTTATGGAAATTATTTGTGAAAAATGTAAAGTTGTTTATCATTTTAATGAACAAAAGTTAAATCCCGAAGGTTCGCCTTTTCGATGTTTTAACTGTCATCATACGTTTACGATATGGCCAGAATCAATATCTGAGTTTGATCAAACATCACAAAGACAACCCAAAAAAGAAATTTCGACAGATAAACCAACAACAATTTCAGATCAATCCATTTCAGACCCACCTGATATTCAAAAAAAATCTCCTCAAAAATTATCCTTTTTTTCGAATATCAAAGGTGATTTTTCCGGAGCTATCTCAGCGGGAATTATTACATTACCCATGTCCATTGGTTATGGTATTATTGCATTTGCTCCATTAGGACTTCAATTTGCACCACAGGCTGCACTTTTAGGGATTTACACATCAATTTTTGGTGCCTTTTTAGCTGCATTGATAGGCGGAACTCCCCTTCAAATAACAGGACCTAAGGCCCCTTTAACGCTTATTCTTTCAGCGGTTATTGCCAATTTATGTGTGAGTATTCCAATGACTGTTGAACATCGTGAAGTCATTATTGTAGGTTTAGGGGCCTTGTGTGTCGGTTTTTCAGGTTTGTTTCAAGTATTGTTTGGTCTGTTAAGGTTAGGAAATTTAGTAAAGTTTGTTCCATTTCCAGTGGTATCCGGATTTATGAATGGAATTGCTGTATTATTAATTATTAAACAGTTAAAACCTCTTATCGGTATGGATTCCAAAAGCTCTCTTCTTCGCTTGTTGACACATAGCAATGCCTTCCAACCATTAACATTGGCTGTTGGATTGACAACACTGATTGTTCTCTTTTTATCTAAAAAATATAATAAAATTAAAATTATTCCTGCATCCTTAATGGGTTTGGGGTCAGGAACATTATTATATTATTTTTTGAGTTTGTTTGTACCTCCGGAAATGTTAGGGCCTATTGTCGGTAGTATCGATGTAAAATTTCCTTGTCCCAATGTTTTTCCAGAACTTCTGTCGGTGGCAAGTCAAATTAATATATGGGCTTACATTCCTGATATCGTAATTTCCGCCTTTGTGTTGGGACTTCTGGCATCAATGGAGTCACTGTTAAGCTCTGTTGTTTCAGATAACTTAACAGATCAACGCCATAACAGTACTCGAGAGCTTATTGGTCAAGGATTAGCAAATATTAGCTGTAGTTGTTTTGGGGCTTTACCTGGCGCGGGATCTGTTCCAAGGAGTTTAGCCAGCTATAATGCTGGTGGGCGGACACGTTTAGCTGGAATGTTATGCGGCATCCTGATTTTCATTGTTATCATGGGAATTGGAAAACTGGTTGGCAAGATACCCTTAGCAGCTATCGCAGGTATTATAACATCTGTAGGAATTTCATTGTTTGATAGCTGGACCATGAATCTTTTTAAAAAAATTAAAGCCCCAAAAGATCAGCGACGAGATGCTTTGATGAATCTTTTAATTACTTTGACTGTTGCAGCAGTCACAGTGAGTATTAACTTGATTGTTGCTGTGGGGATAGGTGTTGCCATTGCATCAGGTTTATTCATGTCAAAAATGGGAAAATCCATTATAAAGCGACGATATTTTGGAAATCAATTTCACTCAAAAAAAATGCGAAGCTTAGCCAATAGTGATTTGTTAGAAAAAGAAGGGAAACAGATTGTTATTTTTGAACTTCAAGGTCCATTGTTTTTTGGATCTGCAGAAAATCTTTCTACACATGTTGAAGAAACCATGATTACTGCTAAATATTGTATTATTGATATGAAACGTGTTACAGAAATTGATAGCACAGGTGCCAATATTTTAACACAATTAAAACGCAGCTTTGAAAAAGAAAGAAAATTCCTTTTATTTTCATATTTAAAAGAAAATAAAGCTTTATGGGGATTTCTGGAAATTATGGATATTACACCTCAATTAAAAGAATTGCGTTTTTTTGCTGATACTGATGCTGCTCTTGAATGGTCTGAAGATAATTTACTGAACAGCCTTCCTCAGCTTACTGGTACAAGAAATGAAGTGGCACTTGAAGATATGGATATTGTCAATGGTTTTACCCGAGACGAACTTGAAGAATTAAAGCAAAAACTTCATTTAGAAACATACAATGAGTCTGAACCAATATTCCGAGAAGGCGATCCTGGTAGAGATCTATATTTTTTAATAAAAGGCTCAGTAAGTGTTAAAATTCGTCTTCGTGAACGTAATCAACTAAAACGTATTTTTACATTTACATCAGGCGTAATTTTTGGGGAAGTTGCTTTACTGGATGGTAAACCTCGTTCAGCAGATATCTGGTCAGAAGAAAAAGGTACAGAAGTATATCGCCTGTCGTTAGATGATTTTGATGTATTCAGGCGGGAAAGACCTGAAATTGCTATTAAACTCATACAAAATATTGCCAGAGCTCTCACCCGACATTTAAGACGAAGTTCAGATGAAGTTCGTGCTTTGGAAGATACATAAGGAACGGGCGCATACAACAGAAGGGGGAAGCATATTTCATTTTCATTTTTGAACCAGGATTACGCTGAAAAAGATGAAGAAGATGAAAAAAAGTGTCCTTTCGGTAATCGTGCTTGACTGATTGATTTATGA
>Ga0272440_1002811_pt1 | contig 13364 bp, 8 predicted proteins | sample SSMMMBAug17_FD_192440 | JGI IMG/M metagenome (GOLD analysis project Ga0272440, IMG submission 192440) | Marine sediment archaeal communities from Little Sippewissett salt marsh, Falmouth, MA, United States - SSM-MMB-Aug17 | ecosystem: Environmental > Aquatic > Marine > Wetlands > Sediment ...
GATTTGTACCTAAAATCACAAGCCGCTTGCTAACGCGCGCGGCTCTGTTCACAAACATATTTACAAATCAGAGCCACGCGCGTTAGATTTGTACCTAAAATCACAAGCCGCTTGCTAACGCGCGCGGCTCTGTTCACAAACATATTTACAAATCAGAGCCACGCGCGTTAGATTTGTACCTAAAATCACAAGCCGCTTGCTAACGCGCGCGGCTCTGTTCACAAACATATTTACAAATCAGAGCCACGCGCGTTAGCAAGTGGCTTGTGATTTTAGGAATGCTCGGAAAATAACATGCTCATTTTTTTTGAACGTCCAAAAAAATAAGGTCGTGTAGAGACGTAGCATGCTACGTCTCTAGAGTACAATTACCTCAAAACGAACAATATTAATAAATGGGGAAGTTATTTTCAGAGAATTCCTGAGTACCTTCGGTAAGCATGCTTGATTTGTACCTAAAATCACAAGCCGCTTGCTAACGCGCGCGGCTCTGTTCACAAACATATTTACAAATCAGAGCCACGCGCGTTAGCAAGTGGCTTGTGATTTTAGGAATGCTCGGAAAATAACATGTTCATTTTTCATGATCGTACAAAAAAATAAGGTCGTGTAGAGACGTAGCATGCTACGTCTCTACAGTACATTAATCTCAAAACGAACAATATCAAGGAGTATGAACAAATGAAAATGAATTTCATAACAAAAACAATACACGCTCTGATTGTATTGTTCATAATAAGTATTGCATATCAGGCATGGGCATATAAACTTCAATTAAGTGATATACAGTCGATTGTAAAAGTGAAAAAGCAAGTATTGCAACGTGTTGATGATGTGATCAATGAATTAATGGAATCAAAAAAGCTGTTAAAAAAACTGGATATCATGAAAAAAAAGAATCAGATTACATCAGAGTTTGAGAGCAGCTTTAACCAGTACAAAAGCAAGATTAATCGTTTGAACAATGATATCGTAAGGCTTGACAAAATTGAGTACAATTTGACGCGAATAGCGGAGATGAAACAGGAACGTACCAATTTAAAAAAAAAATATACTAAGGATATTCATTTGCTCAATGAAATTCATAAGGATGAATACATTCCAGGCATTTTTGCATGGTATCTAGAAGTACCCATTCAAAAAGAGGGTATGAGAGATCAAATTGTAAAACAAAAAATTATTAGAGTCATGATTGAAAAATATGGGGTGGAGAAATTCCTTGCACAAAACCAGTTGAATAATGGAATCCTTAACAATATGATTCAGACCCATACATTTGGAATGCTCGAATATGATGGTGTGAGAGGCTATGATGGGCAAATGATTGTTAATCGTTTTAGTGAAGGAAGCAGCAAACAAACCCGATATTTTTCAGTCACCTTTTTTCGATTCAAACCATTTTTTAATGTACATTTAACCAGACATCAGGCAGATTCCTTCTCATTAGATCAATCTTACCTATTTAAAAGTTGGGATCTTTCCAATAGAAATGCCTTAAGCACTGCATTGATGCAAATAAAAAGCAAGATAAATTACGACATAGAAAATGAAATCTCCAATTTTCAGGACTATGTCATGTCTTTAGGAGACATTTCAGAAATGGTGACATCTGCAAGTGATCGTATCCAAAAAATTGTGCATTATTTAAAGGAGATTGAAACTGAATTCCAGGAACAGTATCATTTGTATTCGAACAGTATTAAACAATTAGAAAATATTAATGAAAATTTGCTCAATCAGATGGGTTTACAAAAATCAGTTACCGCACAGGACTTAAAAAAATACATTCATTCAACAAAAGCAAGAAAATCGCAGGCAGAAAATAATTTTACATATCAGTTTGTTATTATGGAATCCTTACCTGCTGTTGATTTCAAGTCTGCGATCAAACATACCATTGAAAATGGCTTTGATCGACTGAATGAAATGGTGAAACAACAAGGCATTAGCATTGATTGTATTGTGAATATGGGAACTGTTCAGCAAATAACTGAAGAAAATATTGTCATTCGACCTCATTTTACGCATGTTTATATCAAGCCATATACCGATAGACAAAAAGCCGGTGTCATGATTGCCCTTTCAGTAAGGTATGAAACCGCATTGTCTGATAACAATAAACCTATAGTACCTCATGATCCTATTGTTGAAGACATAAAACCAAACACCTTTGAAATTGATTATATAGAAAAGGCCATGGGCTTAAATATTTCTATGAAACGCGTTCAATCTAATAATCAGCCCTTTTATATTTCAAAATCAGATATTACAAAAGGGCAGTTTATGATTTTTCTTCAGGATACACAAACTTCTATGAATCAATATATAAAAGGTCAATTTTGTGCGAAAATCATTGAAACCTATCCTGATAATTATCCAATGATTTGTGTTAAAGAAACAGGCATAAAAGACTTTATCAACTGGTTGGTAAAAAGAACCGGAAAAAAATACAGACGCCCCAGTCAAGCCCAGAAAAAAGGATTTAAGCTGTATAAAAGTAATGGCTTTCGCGTCGTTTTTATTGAGCAATAATTATGAAAAGAATTACTCATATAAATGGATGCATTTTTTTGCTTGTAATCATTGCCTGTGCATCGACAGAAAATGCAAACAAAATGCCCAATGATATTTCAACACTAGAAACGACTGCCGATAAAACACAGTGTTTGTTTATTACAGAAAGAGAAAAACCCGCCTGGATTAACAGGTATTTCTATGAGGATGAACACTATCATTATGCTGTTGGCAGTGCCGCTGCACACAACAGTATACCCTTGCAAATAAAGGCTGCGGAGTTATCTGCTAAAGAGGTACTGTCAGAACAAAAACAGATCCTTTTAAAAAATAAACTTCGCATAAACAGTAGCAATCAGAAAACAACAATCAATGATCAGGCGCAGACAACCACAAAGACATATTTTTTTAATACAGAAAAAGTTGATGTCTGGAAAGATGGTGACAATTGTCTTATTTATGTACTGATCAGACAAAAGAAAAAGTAATTTTCAAAAAAGGAGGTTTTCAATGACCACATTTCGTATGATTTTTATCGTATTCCTGGCATGTTTAATTGCAACGTTCGCATATGCGGATCCATTCATGAGTTATCCTGGAACACGCGCAAAAGCTATGGGCGGCGCCTTTGTGGGGGTTGCGGATGATGCTTCTACAGTATGGTATAATCCCGCAGGGATTGCTGCGGGTGAATCGGTTGATTGTGTTCTGGAATGGATGCAAGCGATTTCTCAAGAAACAAAACTGACATTTGAAAGAAGCAATATGTTACAGTATGGGGTTGATCCAGATTCACTGAACAACGATCAATCTAAATATTTTTTTGCGTTAAAAACATCTGATACCATTCATAATCGTGAGTTAGGCGATGTAAGAGGTGGCGGGGCGTTGTACTATATTTCCCCATATACCATTGATTGGTATTATCCTCCTAGTATGAATGATCAAAAAGCCTTTGGTAATTTTCGAGAGGATATGAATATATTCGGCTTTGCAGTGGCTGCATCATCTGAAGATGATCGATTTAAATATGGCATGACTCTGGAATATATCAATATCAAATATGACACTGACGATTTGTATTTGTTGAATCTTGATTCATCGCAAAACTATAAGGTGTATCGAATTGAAACAGAATACAACCATGCGTATGGTTTTTCCGGCTCTTTCGGTATGTTAGCCACCTTGTATAGCAATAAAGAGCAGGCATTTCGGATCAAATTGGGTGGAACCTATCGATTCCATTCTTCCCTTACTGCTGATATAGGTGATGAAGCAAAAACATCAGAGGAAGCCGTAAACATGGAGATTTCGGAAATAATAAAAGATCAAATGGTTTTCAGAAAACCTGCCAGTTATGATATTGGATTATCTTTCTCAAAAAGTTTTATTAAACTTCGCTCAGCCTTTTTGTTTGCATGGCAATATGGTATTACAGACTGGACTAAAACCAATAATGCCATTGAAAACAAATACGAAAAATCCTCATTAGGTGCAGAATGGCAACTTGCATTTAAAAATGATACTCGAATTGCATTTCGATCTGGTTTTTATATTTCAGAAGCGACAAAACCTGAGCAAGGATGGCCTGATGTGACTGGCTTAACGATGGGGCTTGGATTATTGTTAAATTCTGATAGCTTTGGTATTGATTGTACGTATGAATTCCGAAATATTAGTTTTGAAGGCAAAGATACTGAAGATATTTCCCTGTTATCTATTGCATTGACAAATACGATTTTTTAACAGGGCAAACTCAAGGTTTGATCAGTTCAGGGCTGGTATATGTCCGACTTTTTTGGGAATACGCCCTGATCTAATAAATTGCCCGAGGGCGCATTTTGCCCCGGGCTTTTATTATATAACGCCCTTTCAGGCCTAAGAACAATACCCCTGTTTTAGAATGCGCCCATTGCCCGAAGGGCATTATTCTCTAACATAAACATATTCATATTGTGGAGTTTTTTGATGAATTACTTTAATAAAATCGCATTCAGTGTTGTTGTTATCTGCATGATAATTTCAACAATTGAAGCCAGAGCATTTGATGAAACAAATTTTCCCAATGAGGATCGCTTAAAAGCCTGCGATCTGCTTAAAGAAGCTGAAAAAACGTATACTGAAGATCGGAGTAATGCTTCTCTAAAAGAAGCGGAGTCTATGATTTTAGAAGCCATAGCACTGGTCCCTGAGTCTGTGGAACAATTAAATTTTAAAAGAAAAGAAGATCGTATTGAACATAATGATGGACGATGGGCCAAATTTATAACAGTATATGTGGATCGATATTGCGAATATTATCCTCATAAACTGCTTGGAAAAATTCGTATGAGAATTCCGCCACAACCCTGGGCCAAAGCCAGTTTGTTTCATACAGAGGAAGGTTCACTGGTGCGGGTCAAACTTAAAAATACAGGGAAAACAGCCATGCAAGATATTGAAGTTAAAATTGTTTCGGACAAGTTGCCCGCAGCACCTATCAGGCATATTCAGTTGATTGAACCGGGAGGCAATGGTTCTGTGAAATGGACGACGCGGATGGATATTAGATCCGCACCTTTTAATATTGAATTTAATGAAAAATTTGGATTTGTTCCATGCCCATTAAGTTTTTAAAGAATCATCGGAAAATAAGTGTAGAGACGTAGACTGCTGCTATAACCAGCAGGCGACCTGATGATCCGGTCCATCCGAAACCATCATTGGCATTTCCTGCTCACACTTCTTCATTTTTTGAGCACATCGGGGATGGAATCGGCAACCTGCCGGCGCGTTCACCAAATCCGGAACCTGTCCTGGGATTGGATTGAGATGCGTCACCCTGGATTTTCTTGGGATTGTTTCCAGGAGCGCCTGTGTATAAGGATGTTTGGGGGTATGAAAGATTTCTGGTACACTGCCAATTTCACACATACAACCTGCATACATGACTGCCAGCCGTTTACAACACATGGCAGCCAGTCCCAAATCATGGGTAATGAATAATACAGATTGAATACGTTGTTCTTTTTTTAATTGATCCAATAATACGATAATCTGCGATTGAATGCTCACATCCAGGCTTGAGGTGGATTCATCAGAAATGAGCAATGATGGCGATCCTGCCAGGGCAATAGCGATTAATATGCGTTGCTTCATGCCGCCTGATAACTGATGTGGATATTGCTGGGAAACAGTTTCTGCTCGGGGTATATCAAGTGCTTTTAGCAGTTCAATGGCTTTTATCATGTATTTCGTTTTTTTCTGTTTGTTTAATCCTGGCAGCCATCCGCGAATAAGCTTTGGAATTCTTTGTGAATGTTTTTGAATGTAAAACGTTTCGGCAATCTGATCGCCCACACGCATAATTGGGTTAAGCGCCATATCAGGTTCCTGAAAGATCATGCCAATGGTTTGTCCCCGAATCATTTGATATTCTTTTTCAGAACAATTAAGCACGTCAATTGATGGCGCATTGGGAGCGGGGGTTACTATGATTGAACCACTTTTGATTTTGCCGGGATGCGGTACCAATCCCATTAATGCACGTGAGGTCACACTTTTTCCACATCCGGATTCTCCTACCAATCCAAATGTTTCCCCAAACCCAATGGAGAAATGAACATCTTTTACAACATGGGCGAAGCCACGATCTGTTTGAAATTCAATATTCAATGCGTTGACAGAAATCAATGAATTTTGATGCATTAAGGCATTCATAACCAGTCCCCAATTAGCATAAAACCACTCCAATAAAAGGGATGATGAAAGCGGGGCTTTCCCAACGTTTCAATCTGTGCAGCCTGAAGCGCCTCAGCCCGAGATTGATAAGGCGTTCGTATTAATTGTCGATAGAATTCTGGAACAATGCCTGAGCCGCCAATATCCCGACCTGTCCATAATGACAGTAACAGGCTGCGTGTTCCTGTTTTCATGGGAAAACCTGAAAAAAACAGGGTAGAGTGCTTGTCTTCTGTAAGTGTCTTGCAATAATCAAAGACTACAAGTCCGGGCGGTTTTTTCTGATTCAATGCATGTTCAATATCATTCAAATGAAACAAACTGCTGTGTGCATTGATAAAAAAATCATTTGGTGTCTTACCTATCTGACAGAAAGCTGTAATATGGGCAATCTCATAGTATGTTTTTTTGAATTTCCTGACAGTCTTTTTAGGGGAGAAAGAGCGATTAATGATATCATCAGTTTTTATTAAATGCTTCAGTGCAAGGGAAATGGTTTTGGAATCGGTTTCCACATGGTGTCTGGGAAGAATATCGTTTCGCGTATTGGACAGGCCGCCAAAAAAAAGGCTGACATTTTTTCGAGGCAGCCATTCTGGATGTACTCCGGAGATTTTGGGCAAATAAGCAATGGCATATTGTTTAATTAAATAATCAAAACCATCATATAAAGCGGCAAATGGTACCAGGCGGAGCACATCATCGGGTACAATCAACAATGTTTTGATATTATCTTTCTGAAGCAATTCTGCCATTGGACGCATTAACCAGATATATAGCTGTCCGGCATATCCCCGGTAAAGTTCTTGATCTTTATTTTCTAAGGCTTTTCGAAATTCTAAAGCGGTTTCTTCAATCTGCTGACGTCGTGCTTTCACAGGAAACATTGTTATTTCATTGGCTGTAATTAAAATAACAATGACACGTTTTTTCATAAATACTGGGTAGATAATTGCTGTTGCAGGATTTGTATGAACCAGATGGTTGGAATCAATAGACACGGGCGAGAAATCTTTACCCAGGCATTCATCCTGAAAAAAATCTTTATATTCAGCTAATTTTAATCGTTCCAGAGTATCCAAGGCCTGAACAATGAGATGCCGGGTTGCTTCTTTTGACTGTTCCGGTTTCAATGCTTGCGTCAGAAGTACGTCCACACGTTCGACATAAAGCGGCTTTATATTTTTTTCAAAGGTTATGCCGGTGGGATAGGCATTGAGCAAATCTTTTCGGACATTGTAAAGGCTCATGCGATTCGGTGTATCAGCGTTTTGTTTTTTTTCAATACAGGGCGGATCACCTGGATTGAGAGTATCAATGGCCATTTGATAGGTTTCGATAGATTTGTTCAGATCATCAGTTGAGGACTGATTTCTGGCATTGAATAACCGCGCAAGTTTCCATTGAAAACGATATAAAATATCTGTCAGATTGTTTTCCTGAGCATAAAAAACCGCGTGACGAATGTCATCAATCGCACGATCATAACGATGATTTTCAGCATAGATATCACTCAATGCAGCATGTGAATGCGCTAAAAGACGCCTGTTTCCAAGTGATCTTGCAATATTTCTGGCATGATTGAGCGCATGATAAGCAATGGGCTGCAAAAAATCGTCTGCTGTTTGGATTTCCTTTCGAATACGTTGAGAGTATATTTTAACTGTTTGTTCTTCCTCGTCCTGTTTAAATAAATCTAAAAGCGTCTGAATATCTTGATCAATATCATCCAACGATATGATAATATCTGCGTAATCCTCATACTGTATATCCTGACGATCCTGGCTTTGAAAGTTTATCATTGCCTGTTGAATGGATTTTTGAAGATCCTTTTTGGCCTGTTTAATTTGATTTCGAATATTTTCAATTAACGCTGCCACATGAATATCTGAATCTTGCGACAGTTCCTCAATTCGGTTGAGGGAATCTTCATACGCTGACATTGCACCCATAAAATAGCGATCCGCTGTTAAACCATCACCTTTCTTTTGAAGCACCTGAGCCAGTATCTGTGGATTTTTGACCTGCCTGGCTTCATCTACTGCTTTTTTCAAAAAAGAAAGCCCCTGCTTGACATCCTCCAAAAACAAATATAACTCACCCATTTGACTAAAAAATCGTGCATTTCGATACCGGTCACTGCTTTTATTGATTAAAGGTAAGGTTTTCTGATAGGCAGACAATGCATTTTCATAATTACCAAAGGATTGATACACACTGGCCAGGTTGAGCAATGTATCTATATAAATACCAATATATTTTTCTGTATCAAGAATAAATAAAGCTTCTTCCCAATTAAAAACAGAATGTTCAAGATGTCCCTGATAATAAAACTCTTCGCCTTTGATAATCAGAGCAACACTGTTTTCAAGGTCCCGCATGGCCACATGCAGCTCTTTTCTGAAATCCTGAATGAGCAATGAAAATGAAATCAGTCGTGCCGCTTTTTTATACCCTTCAGGTAATGTTCGGATGGCACGATATGCACGATTGAACGCTTCAGTAATGCGCTTATAATCATCGCGTTGGTATTTACCATAAACACGATACACTTTTACGCGGACAATATTGAGTAATATTTCTGATATGATTTCAAAATTTTCACCAGATTCAGTAATAATTTTAAGGCTGTTTTCATAAGCAATCAAGGCATCATCGTATTCACCTGTGATTGCATGAAGGTTTCCCAGATTATTTTGAACGATTGCACTGGCCTGAGGATGATGCGCCATATGTGATTGTTTAATGGCAAAATTAAGAGCGTTTTCAGCTTCTTTTGTATTACGAATGGCGGTATAAAAATCAGCCATACTGCAATAAAATAATGTATTGACAAAATAATCTGAACTTTCATAAACAACAGGTATGGCTTTTTGAAACAATCGTTTTGCAGGTTCAGTATAACCCAATGACTGGTAAGCGCTGGCCAGTTGCTTGAGTGTTTTTATATATATTTCATAATACACGCCCGCATCAATTTCACGAAGCGCTCTTTCCCATGTATGCACAGCCTGCTTAAACTGGCCGTTGGAGTAAGAACGTTCACCTTTTTCAATTAACTGTCTGAGATGCCTCAAGTATTTTACTTCAGAAGGATGCTGTTGCAATCGCATTGTTTCACAGCCAGAGTAAATTAATATGAACATCCCCAATAGCACGCATATTAAGTTTGACCTGAAATGAAATATCATTTTTTTTTCCATAAATTGATTGTTTGTAAGGAGTTATTATCAATTTACTTGTTTCATGTCAACAATGAAAAATTGTTGTGAATAATATTTTGTCATGATGCTTAGGAAAACTCGAAAAATAAGTTCCCCATTTACTTATGTGCCAGCCCGATGTAGGGGCGAACCTTATGTTCGCCCTCGAACAAATAACGCTTTCGTTCCTATGTACGATGGGCGAACATAAGGTTCGCCCCTACATCGGGCTGGCACATAAGTAAATGAGGAACTTATTTTTAGTGCATTCCTTACAATATTCGAAGCTGACGTTATAAAAAATATAAAAAAAATCAAATTGACTTTCTGACAATTATTATATATTATTCAAATTTTTACTACATCAGGTATACATAATCAGGTCTTGATTGTCGTTTTGGTCATCTGATGTTCGAGGATCATATCACCTGAAAAAATTTTCGATATTAAACACGAATTGTAAATATATTTGCGAATTAAGAAAGGAAAAAGGTCATGCCAAAAGAATATCCCAATTTTGAATCACTGATATCCAGTTTTTTAAGCAAATTGGATTTAGCCACCAAATCAGATGTCCGAAGCTTAATGGAACGAATTGATCATCTCGAACAGATTATTGCGTCTGTTGCCAATGCATCTCATATTAAACCTGTTCGAACAACAAAAGCTGGCCCATCGCAACGCATTTCTGATCAGGTTCTTGACATTTTAGGCAAACATAAGGCACCAATGATGTACACTGAGATTAAAGATATTTCTGGCTTAGATGAAAAATCACTTCGAAATGTCATTTATCGTCTAAATAAGCTGGGACGTATCGAAACTGTCAAGCGCGGACAATACAAAATAGCCAACAAACAGGATAACAATCATAATGATTCATGATAAAAACAATCCTGACATTGCTCAGGGGAATGTGATTCATGGTTTTGTCGTTGAACATATCACTAAAATTGACGAAATGTCAGTGATATGCTACATTCTAAAACATCAAAATACAAATGCCAAATATTTTCATGTCAGTAACCATGATATTGAAAATACATTCAGTGTTGCATTTAAAACAGTGCCTTTTGACAATACTGGTGTTGCGCATATTTTGGAACATACTGCATTGTGTGGCTCTGAAAAATATCCGGTTCGGGATCCATTCTTTGCCATGATCCGACGTTCCATGAAGAGCTTTATGAATGCATTTACAGCTTCAGATTGGACCATGTATCCATTTGCCACTCAGAATCAAAAAGATTTTTACAATTTGATGCGTGTCTATCTGGATGCTGCATTTTTTCCAAATCTATCAGAATTGTCGTTTAAGCAGGAAGGTCACAGATTGGAGTTTGATGAATCGGGAAATCTTAATTACAAAGGGGTGGTATATAATGAAATGAAAGGTGCCATGTCGTCGCCCTCACAAATCATGGGACGCGGAATCATGAATGCCCTTTTTCCAACCACGACCTATCATTTTAATTCTGGTGGCGACCCGGAAGTCATTCCTCAATTGACATACGATGCTTTTAAAACCTTTCATAAACGCTATTATCATCCTTCAAACGCTTTTTTTTATTCTTATGGCAATTTGCCATTGAAAGATCATTTACTACAAATTGATAACACAGTATTAAGCAAGTTCAATGCAATTGATCCTAAAACAGATGTACCCGCTGAACCGCGATGGAGTACACCTCGTGAAACGCGCAGATACTATCCCCTATCAACACATGAAAATCCAGAAAAAAAGGGACAGGTGTGTATTGCATGGATACTTACAGGAATTGAAGATGCATATATGGTTCTATGTTTTTCCCTGTTAGAACAAATCCTGGTTGGGAATTCTGCCTCACCATTGAGAAAAGCACTCATTGAGTCTGGATTGGGTACAGCACTTTCTGATGGGACAGGTTACGATCCTGAATTACGTGATACGATGTTTGCCTGCGGTCTTAAAGATGTTCGGATTCAGGATGCTGATGCCATTGAAAAAATTATTTTTGATGTATTTCATGAGTTGATCAAAAATGGTATTGACCCAGATCTCATTAATACAGCCATTCATCAAATGGAATTTCATCGAAAGGAAGTTACCAACACGCCTTATCCTTATGGCATAAAAATATTACTCAATGCCAGTAGCTCCTGGTTTCATTCGAAAGATCCAATACGTCCTTTGCGCATTGAAAAAGATCTTGCACAATTGCGGGCTGATCTTGAAGCCGGTCCTTTTCTTGAATCATTGATCGAAAAGCATTTTATCCAAAATACACATCGTCTGAGATTTATCCTGGAACCTGATCAATCCATGCAGCAAAAATTCGAACAAAAAACACGATCCCTTTTACAGAACAAAAAACAGGCACTTTCTGAGGCGGATATACAATCAATCCATAATGACACGCGCTTGCTGGCGGATTTGCAAAATGCGCCTGAAGATTTTTCCAGTTTACCCACTTTGACAATCAATGATATTAACCCGAATATTGAAATCGTTTTTGAAAGTGAAAAACGATCTGATAAGAATGTATTCTATTTTGATCAACCCACACGCGGTATTGTGTATTTTGCTTCTACACAGGAAATCAGTGCATTACCTGAAAAATTTATGATGCACGTTCCTTTGTTTAGCTTCGTATTTTCAAGAATAGGCACCAAAGATTATGATTATGTCGAACTGGCCAGACGTATTGACCGGTACACAGGAAGACTTGGGGCATCATCAATTATTAGAACACCGATTTCTGATAATCAATCTCCTTTATCTGTGTTCAGTTTAAATGCCAAATGCCTTACAAGAAATATTGAACCAATGTTCGAAATTCTCAACAGCCTTTATTTCAGAACCGATTTCTCAAATACCCAACGCCTGAAACAATTGCTTTTAGAATTTAAATCTGCTTTTGAATCCAGTGTTGTTTCAAATGGACATCAGTATGCTGTTGGGGGCGCCAGTCGAAGATTCTCTCCAGCGCGAATGCTTGATGAATATTGGCATGGACTGTCTCAACTAAAATTTCTCAAAGAATTATCAAAAGACTTATCTGAAAAAAACCTTGAATCCCTGTCTGAAGACTTATCTGAGATGGCGCGCGTACTGTTTTCAAAAGATCGAATGTTTCTTGCGATTATTGGTGAATCCAACGCATTAGAAACCATTGCCATACCGGTTCAAGCGTTTCATAAACAACTGCCCCATCAAAATACGCATAAATCCTTCATAGAAAAGCTGAATTTTGATCCCACACAAACACAAAGACTTGAAGCCTGGACAACAGCAACAAGTGTTTCCTTTGTTGCGCAATCATTTCCATGTGTCAGTCGAATGCATCCTGATGCGCCGGTTGTTGCAGTGATCAGTAAATTATTGAAATCATTATATCTTCATAAAGAAATTCGTGAAAAAGGCGGGGCATATGGTGCGTTTGCCACTGCTGATTTGGAAGATGGTTTATTTCATTTATTGTCTTACCGCGATCCGCATATACGCCAGACATTGAAAACATATTCCAATGTCTCTCATTATTTATGCAATGGCGACTATACCGATAAAGATATTGAGGAAGCCATACTTCAACTTTGTTCAGATATTGATCGCCCGGATACACCCGCAGCAAAGGCAAAAAAAGCTTTTTGGCGAAAATTAATTGGCCTGACTGATGAGATTAGAAAAACATTTAAAGAAAGAATTCTATCTGTAACGCGCGCTCAAGTTGTTGACATTGCCCAAAAGTACTTTTTGGATCTTGATGTTAAAGGCGCTGTTGGCGTCGTATCTGGTGCAGATAAAATTAAAGAATTTAATGCGCAAAAAGGAGATGTGTTTGCGGTTTATGAGATTTGAATTATTAAGGAACTCTCGAAAAATAAGGAATGCTCGAAAAATAAATTCCTCATTTACTTATGTGCCAAGAACGTGTAGGGGCGAACCTT
>Ga0272440_1002812_pt1 | contig 13360 bp, 6 predicted proteins | sample SSMMMBAug17_FD_192440 | JGI IMG/M metagenome (GOLD analysis project Ga0272440, IMG submission 192440) | Marine sediment archaeal communities from Little Sippewissett salt marsh, Falmouth, MA, United States - SSM-MMB-Aug17 | ecosystem: Environmental > Aquatic > Marine > Wetlands > Sediment ...
AATACATAATTTGTCAAACGTTGTGATGAGAATTCGAGTAGAGAAGTGAGGATTACAAACCATGTGTTTTTCTATTAAATGTTGAAAAATTCACATGTTCCAATTGACACCCATAATTTATTTCTGTTTTGCTTATATTTGGGGCGCATTCCAAAAAAGTCGGACATTCATTGATGATCATTGAAAAATGCTTTATTTCGGCAATCCAAGAACAGCGTAGGGCTAAAGCCCAACGCTGAATGGAAAAAGGACGCTAAAGCGCCCTCAATACCATTAAGCAAATTATCAATAAATTGGTTGATCTTTTCAATATGGATAAAATTAGTCTGCAACCAATTCAGTACCTATGTAACTTGAGGGCGCTTTAGCGTCCTTTTTCCATTCAGAGTTGGGCTTTAGCCCTACTTCAGTGTATTTGTGCGTTTCAATACAGAAAAAAACATACCTGAAAAACTTGATGAAATGAATGTATCAAGCAATAGGGAATGATTTGAGAAACATCGTTTTTTATTGTTTTTTATGAAGAAAAACCTATGAAAACCCTCATGAGGAGTTTTTTTCATTATGATTAAAAAAATTATAATAACAGTTCTTTTTGTATGTATTTTTTTATCAGGCTTACAGGCAGCCCAGGATGATTATCACTGGACCCTGGCCATTCAAGAAAAAATTGATATTAAATCAATGACAACAGATTCTGCTTTCAATCTGTATATTGCAGGCAATTCATTATCATCTGGTGATTCGGATATCATTATTGGTAAGTATGATTTCTCGGGCAATGAAGTCTGGCAAAAAACCATTGGCAGCGTTTATGATGATGTTGCTTTTTCCATTGATATCAATTCCCTTGATGAGCTTATTGTGGGTGGTTTCTTTGGTGGCAATGCATCCATTGATGGAAACGACGATATCGTGATCAGCACAAGTGAGCCGGAAGACCAAATCAAGTACAATGGTTTTGTTATGAAAATCAATTCCGCCAATGGAAAATGCCTCTGGCTGGAGACGATCAAGCAAACCATTGTTTCATCAGTTTGCTTTGATAACAATAATGATATCTATTATAGCGGAGCATTCCAAAGTGGTTCTGAAAATGTTTGTGAGCAAAACCCATTTCATTGGTTTTGTGGGAAACGTCAACTGTATACCCCATATATTGATTTTGATCCATCTGAAAATGAGGACCTTCAACAATCAACAAATTCTTATCCGCAATTAAACGCCGATCAACAAACAGCCGGTACGCACTTCTTACCCGACATTTTTCTGTCTCATCTGACCAATGATGGGATATATCAGGGCACAAAAACATATGGGGAGGAGAATAAAGCATTCATTCCGCTTTCAATGGATATTAAAGAAGAATTTGTTTATATTGCTGGCGCTTTTATGGATGCGCTTACACAGACACATCAATCTTTTCTATTGAAAACAACAAATAACTGTAATGAAAATATTGCAACCAGCCCTTTTATATGGATTTCAGACAATGATATCCAATCAACGCCTATTGATATGATGATTGATATGCAGGGCAATGTCTATCTGGCTGGAATTGAAAATTTTGCGAATACAATTTCAGAATTATACTATGGCAATATTACTTTTCCTGAGATTCGAAGCAATACTGATGGTGTCTTGACAGGTGTTATCATCAAAATTGATTCATCTGGTCAGGCAGTTCGTTTTTATGAATGCGCATCAGATGTGAGAATATCATTTTTATCTGTCCATTCTGCACCGGATAACAGTATTTATATCAGTGGTTTTTTTACAGGAACAGCAGATTTTGATCAATCCGATATCATATCTACAGGCAATCTGACATCTGCCGGTGATGACGACATCTTTCTGCTCAAATTGAATTCCTCTGGTGAGTTTGTATGGGTAAAACAAATGGGGGCTTACTCCGGTGTGGCACGCGGTCAGCGATTGATGATGAAAGGCAACAGTATGTGGATGAGTGGTATTTTTGCCAGTGGTTTCGATTTTGCACAGCCATTCAGTGGCACTGATTATCAATCATGCACCGGTCAATCCTGCGCATATGTGCTGAAACTCAATGATAATCATCCCCCCGCTTATACAAGTGCATTGCCGGTATCAATTACGATTGTTGAAGACCACTCCCATCAACTGGAATTGCTGATATCAGATGCTGATGCAGATACCATAACGCACAATTTTTATTCATCAGACGAAAGTCTCCTGCCAGATAATCAGTTGACTTATGCCAATAATACGCTTTCCATATCCCCCCTTGCAAATTTATATGGAGCTGCTGATATATCAATGACTTTAGACGATGGTTCTGTTCAGATAGAAAAACAGATTCATCTGATTGTACTGTCATCAAATGATTGCCCGACTTTTGGAATGAACGATTCCTATATTATTAATGAAGACGATGCATTACAGGTTACCGATAACTGGGCCACGAATATTATTGCCGGACCAGCCAATGAATCATCACAGAATCTTTTATTCTCAACAAGTGCGACCCATTCAGATATCTTTTCACAAGAACCTGAAATTGATCATTCAGGTCAACTTCAATTTGAAATAAAAGCCAATGAAAATGGGATTTCAGTGGTCAGTGTCCAACTGAATGATGATGGTGGGACAGAAAATGATGGGTGCAACAGCACAGAAAAAAGTTTTACCATTACAGTCAACCCGATTAACGACCCACCAGTCAATACAATTACACCCAATATTACAGGCGTATATCAAACCGACCAGCTCCTCAATTTTGATAAAGGCACATGGAATGACAGCATTGATCAAACACCCGGCAATTTAACGTATACATATCATTGGGAAATGGCTGACACCATTCATGGCACCAATACAAGGCGTATCCCAGATGAAACAAACAATTCTCTCTTATTGTCAGAATTACTGGAAAACAAATTTGTTCGTGCAACGCTTACTGTAACTGATGATGGTGAAGGGCTCCCTGTGACACAAAGTGTGACATGGCAATCTGATTTTACCGGACCGGTAAAGCCTTTACCGGTGGTCTCATTTGTTCTTTCTGAACAACGTGTAAACGAGCAAGCCAGCCAGATAGATATTTTAATCATGCTTGGAAGAAGCAGCAGTGTTGATGTTTCATTACCTTATACAATAAGTGGCACAGCAACTTCTGGAACAGATTTCATGCTTGCTGGCTCACAGCCGGTAATCATTACAAAAGGTCATACGACCGCTTTTATTCAAGTTGATTTGATTGATGATGCCATTGAAGAAAGTGAAGAATCCATTGTTATTACACTCGGTGAGCCGGAAAATGCCGCATTGGGCAACATGACAACGCATACGATTACCATAAAAGCAAATGATCGGATACCAGAAATTACATCCATAACGCCCGCGCAGGCTTATATTGATGGCGGTACGCATGTCAGCATTACTGGCAATAATTTTGTTACCGGTGCAGATGTGCTATTCGAGGCGATCACCGCAACCTGTAACGTGCAATCGGCAAATCAAATATCGTGTATTGTTCCTGCTTATGAGAATGATCTGACCAACCAGGTGAATGTGACTGTCACAGTCACAAATCCGGGCGGCCAATCAGACAATACCGCGTTTACGTATTTTGAAACAAAAACCATTGCAGGTCAAATCACTGATGAAAATGGTATCGGAATTTCCAACTGCCTGATTGAAGTCAGTTCTGATAGCAAAACCATGCGAACGACAACAGATACAAATGGCTATTATATAGTCAACAATCTAATTTCAAAAGACAACTACATTGTCAGTGCCTGGCCGGATAAATCCATCGCATGTTATCATTCTCAATATTACAATGGCAAAGACAGAGACAATGCGGATTTTGTGTCAACAATGAGTGGCAATCAAAATCATATTGATTTTTCACTGATTCCCTGTGCCAATGGTCAGATATCGGGTACAGTTAAAGATGGCAGCGGTCTAACAATTACAACAGGCGAATTGCTGGTGATGGCATTTTCATTATCTTTAAATGAATCCAGTTTTGCAGTTCCTGAATCAGATGGATCATATCTGATAAAAGGATTAAATAATGCATCAGATTATGAAGTCTCTGTCGTGTGGACACAAAAGCATGAAATCGATTATTATTTTGCGATTCCATCAGGTGAAACTGTGGGACAGTACTTGCCGACATACAGTGTGATCGTTCTTGATGATGCCACACCTGTTTCTATCAATAATAATCATATCCCAAATATCAATCTCATTGTAGATACCGACCGAACCGGTGCGATCACCGGTGTTGTTTATGATTGCGCTGGCGATCCGATCATTGGCATATTTGTATTTGCCCAATCCAGTGGATTAGACATTCAAAGAGATACCCTGACAGATAGAAATGGACATTATGAGATTACTGATTTACCGGTTGTTTCAGATGTTGATCGTCTGTCCAAAGGCTATATTGTCAGTGCCAAAAAGTTGAATTATCCCACACGATATTTTGGCGATACCAGTAATCCTGATGAATCAACACCGGTCATCACTGGTGAAAGCAATATCAATATTTCAGGCATTGGCTGTGGACACCTTATCGCGGGTCGTGTGACTGATGAAACTGGACAGGCAGTTGAGATGGTACCCATTATTGCCAGATCTGTTTCCAACAACAGTGATAAATCCTCAGGTATGGCTTATGCGGATTCTGATGGTAACTATTCAATCCCTGCATTGATGCCATTATCAGACTACATTGTATTTGCAGTGCCCATGAATTATAAGAATCAATATTACAATAATTCCATAAGTCTGGCTACTGCTACACTGGTCAATATTGCAACAGGCAATGTTTCAGGCATTGATTTTGTTTTAACTGAAGGTCCCAAATTATGCGGTAATATCACAATTAATGGTGATGCTGCCAATGCGGGGACACCTGTCAATATCTGGTCTGAAAGCACCCAAACAGGGGGGACTGCCCTGACAAATGACAATCAATTGTATGAAATTCATGGTTTAGACCCCAATGCAAATGATTATGTGGTATCGGTTATTCTGCCAGATTTTCTGCCATCATTTTTTCATTCTGATGGTACAAAATACCGATGGTCTGAGGCTGAAAAAATTGGGCCATCAGGCATTTGCAATAAAAATATCAATGTTGTTGATGGATTGATGCTTTCCGGAAAGGTCTCCTATGATGGGAATCCGCTGTATAATGTAGACATTGAGGCCTATTCAGATGATGGCGGCTGGGGATTTGAAACATCCCGACGCATATTTGGCAGCACAAACAATTACCGAATCAGAGGGCTCGCCCCGGGTAATTATGAAGTGACTGCCGAGGCCAAACAGGATTGTTATTCTGCGATGCCACAGACGATCGTGATTGATCAGGATGTTTCGCTTGATATTGAACTGTCGAACACATGTGCGTCAATTTTTGGAACCATCCATAATATTGATGTTGATCAAACAGTCTATATCTCCGCATTTTCGCAATCTACAAAGAATTATAAAAAAGTGTCTGTCACCGGTCCAGCCAATGCGTATAGTCTGAGCAATTTAAAGCCGGCATCAGATTATATTATCACGCTCACATCACCAGATTATCCGAAACAGTATTACAATAATCAAACCAGCTGGTCAGATGCGAATTATGTCAATACAACAGCAGGTGATCAAACAGGCATTGATTTTACACTGATAGATACAAAAACAATTTCAGGCACACTCATATTTACCAATGTTCAGGCAGGTGATCAGGCCACTGTGATGGCATCATCAGACACCTTGAATATCATGGAATATGTCACCATTACATATCCTGAAACGCATTATACATTAACAGTTCGACCGGCTGATGATTATGTTATTGATGTCATCTCATTAAAATATGAAGCCACACCTGAAGAACAAACTGTCGATGTGTCCACTGATATTACTGGTATCAATTTTACATTGAATGATGGGGCCAAAATATTGGGGCATGTGAAAGATGAAAATGACAGGCCTGTCAGTCAAATCGCTGTTGAGGCATGGTCTGAGTCAAATCAGGTATGGTCTTATGCTCTTACAGACAACGCGGGGCAATATACGATCACCGGTTTGACAAAACTTGATGACTATGTTGTTTCTGTGGATCATCCAGTCAAATCAGCCTTTTATTACAGTCCGGAAGGCACAGTCAAAGATTTATCTCAGGCCGGTCATGTCAGTGTGATCAGTGATAATGCGCAAGATATTGATATTCAATTCTTTTCAGTACATCAAATAGGCGGCAAGGTGGTTGATGAAAAAGGGAAGGCGCTTTCAAATGTCTGGGTATATGCCTGGTCTGATATAGAGCAATCGGGTAATGGTGCCACAACTGATGCTGATGGTATCTTTGAAATTTCTGGTCTGGTTCCATCAATTGACTATCGCGTTGAGGCCATTCCCAATCCATCAACCCCCTATCGCAGTACGATTCAACAAAACATTATTTCTGATACAACAGATCTTACATTTATATTGATTCAAGGCTATGCCCTGAGCGGGGAAGTCATCAATAAGGATGGCGATCCGGTTTCCCAGGTTGTTGTTGAACTTCGCTCCCTTTCAAAAGATAAATATGGACGTGTCAAATCCAATGAGCAGGGCATTTATGAAATTCGCGGGATGGTACCGGCATCAGATTACAAATTGATGGCTACAGCCAGTGGTGATGATTCCTACATTCCAGTAAATGAAGAAATAGAAATTGCGGGAGATACGATCAAATGGATCGAACTGACACCTGCATTTACCCTGTCTGGATATGTAAAAAAGGATGGTAAATGCATAAAAGATGTCCAAATGACACTGATTTCCAGGTCAAATGATGATTACGTTGCCAAAGCAACCACTGACAGCCGGGGATTTTATTTGTTTAAAAATGTTCCGGCAGGCTCGGATTATGAAGTCATCGCCCAACCTGAAAATTTTGCACAACAGACACAGGTGGATCAGACAGCCGGTACCAGAGTTGATTTTAATTTATTTTCAGGCGGCCCAGTATCCGGTTATGTCAGAGATGCCAGTTTTAATCCATTATCCGGCGCAAAAGTTAAATTATCGTCTTCATATTTGAACAACCCCAAAGGGACAGTAACTGACAGCAATGGATACTATATATTCAATGGCCTGCAAAAATATGATTTAAGCGGAAATCTTATCGCTGACTATCAAATAACAGTGTCTTCAAAAGACTATCCAGATCATGTAGAAAAGAACATTAAAGTGGGAGATACAATTGATTTTACATTAAAAAGCTCTGACAATAATATTCTTTCCGGCCAGGTGACAGATAATATAGGAACAATACCACCATCAAAAGATTATGTACTGGTATTCTTGTTGAAACCAGGCAAGAGAAATCATGTTCAAAAAATGAAAACCGATACAAATGGTTGCTTTGAGTTCAAAGGTTTGCAGGCAGGCCAGGGATATCAGTTGTTTTTCAGGATAATGAAAGGGGAAGATATCAATACTTGGCGTTTTGGTGGTATGAATCAACCGGTTTCAAATCGTTCCAGTGCCCATAGTTTTGTACCGGGAAATCCGGTTCATTTTGAGTTTGATTTTACATGGTAAGGAATAAAACGTTCCAACAAAAAATTTAATTGAAAGGATGAATATGAAAAAAAATATCTTTTTCTCATTTATTGTTTTGTTTCTCATAATGATTATTCCAGACATGGCAGTAAGTGCATCACCTGAAGCGATTCAGGGGCTTATCTCATTATCTCATGCAAAAAATACCCCATCAAGGACATCAACCATTGATATGCAATGGTCGGAACCTTCAGGATATACAGGGTATTATTATATCTTTTTTGCAAAAGCGTCAGATTATACCCAATTTACCTTTGATGAAACCACATCTGATGGTTTCCCTGTTGTGGAGGATATTTTTGCAAATTACAATCATACAGGCGATGATACCTCATACTATTTCTATATTGCTCCGGTGTGGACAGACGAAAATTTTGTGGAAACCTATGGACCAACATCATCATATGGCCCAATCATTATTGATAAAACCCCACCTACCGGTTCAGTGACAATTTCGCCCAAACCATCCCCAACATCCAACGTTACGTTGTCATTGAGTACTGATGATGCAGTTAAAATGCGCGTGAGCAATATTGGTATTGGTGAGGGCGCAGAACGTGATTTTGCTACCACAATGCCCTGGGAGCTTGAGATCGGTGAAGGCATTCGAAGTGTTTATGTTCAACTCAAAGATATTGCAGGGAATACAAGCAATATCAGCGACAGCGTTACAGTCTGCGAGAATACGTCACCACAGATATATAAGGGCAGCCAGCAATATGAAAATGATACGAAAGTAATTGCCGGCCTGTCGATTATTGATCCTGAAGGCGGCCTGCTAACATTATCAACAACATCAAGCAATTTAACACTCATTGCAGGGAGTACTTTCAGTATAACCGGTCTTGGCTGGGTTAAGAATGGAGATATCTATACCATAGATGCAACAGCTGGAGAAACGATTCCGCTGAGCTTTACTTTTAATGGACTTTCTCTTGAAGACCTTGACCCAAAGACCATTTCGATTACAGTGACTGATCCTGTCAATCTCAGCGCAACATGTACACTCAATATTTACTTAAAAGGAGACCTTGATGGTAATGGCATTGTGGAACTGAATGATGTTGAAAAAGCATTTTATTTTAATGCCGGTTTGTATGCGCCTTCAGACATCGAAGCCTATATCATTAATACAGTTGATGATGGCGAGATCATTTCAATGGATGATTTCCGAGGTGTTTTTGATCGATATATTGGATTATAAGGAGAATTGATTATGCATTGGAAATGGAATAAGGTTTGTATCCTTTCTATGTTTATCTTTTATATAGCTGCAATAAATGTTTTGGCATCACCCGAACTGTCAATACCTGCCAATATGACAGTTTCGGGTACACATGTTCAGATGCCGGTTAAAATTTTTGGGGTATCAGGGGCTGGAATTAATGCTTATAAAGTAAGAATTGATTACGATGAAACAAAGTTAAGCAATCCGCAACTGCTGCTTGACGATACCCTTTCTGAAGGAAAAAACGTACAATCTGGCCCTCCACAGGATGGAAAAGGCGGTGACTATATTATTGCATTGCTTTCTGGATTTTCTGCGAATGTTGATGGCATTCTGGCAAACATTCAACTTGATGTGGATACCAGTTTCACATTTTCTGAAATAACAATCGTCACAGCAGAAACAGCTCTGCTGAATGCAGCGTATCAAGAAATAGCCTATACAAAATCTGATGGTATTTTGATGCATTTTGAATCTGGATTTGAGAACAATGTTGTCTCAATTGGCAAAACAGATCATTATGAAATCAAAATCGCACAGGATGACATGTTAACAATGGAAACATCATCCTTTGATAATAATGGTTTTGTTTTTGCCGGACATGACAATGGCAATATGTCATTTGATATATCAGCACCGGATGAATATGATTTATTTTTATCACGCACCTGGTGCATAAAAGCCCATGCCAATGCGCCGGAAACAATCACCCTGACTTTTACCATCCCAAAAATAGATGAACCCATCAGCTATTTTGGGCTGCTTGCGAGTTCAGACAATTCATCATTAACAGGCTATGAAGAATTGGATCGAATTGAACCCGGTTATAACACAAAAAACACGCTCGTCTTTACTGTATCTTCAGATCAGCTTATAGATAATCAATATTTTACGCTGGGCTTAAGATATGGCCCTGTTCAATCCATTCCAACATTGAATGAATGGGGAATCGTTTTTTTTATGGGATTAATTCTGTTGATATCGATTCCACGAATTAAATATAAGGTGCTTTCATGAGAACAATACTTTTGCTGACAATACTTTATGCCACCTGCCTCGTTGATGCCTTTGCCAAGCCAGTTGTATGGATACCGGATGATTTAACCATAACAACACAAAATACTGTAGATATCCCCATTTATATTTCTGATATCACCAATGATATCAGCGGGTATATTCTCAGGATGAACTACGCTGATCAACTCACCCATCCAACAGTTATTACTGAAGGCACACTGTCTGAAGGCCATCTGGTAAAAAGTGGCCCGCCGACAGATGCCCTTGGCGGAAAATTGGCCATTGGATTGATGGCAGGCTTTCAACCGCAAACTGATGGGCTGATGCTCATTATCCGATTTACGATATCGCCCGACTTTAAACAGTCGGATATAACCTTTCTTATGATTAAAAGCAGGCTGCATACAGCAGTCTATCAGGAAATACCTGCCGGATTTCAGGATGGATTTATTCAAAAAATGGAGTCTGTTTATCTGGATATGAACAATGATCGTTGCTTGAATCTGATTGATGTGATCATGGTTATGAAAAAGCTGGGTGAGGATTGAATCTGTTGTCAAATACTGCCCTAAGGAATGCTCTAAAAATAAGGTCGTGTAGTGAATAATTGGGGTCAGAGTAAAATTAAACGTGCATAAATTAGTCTTAATTTTACTCTGCCCCCAATTATTATTTGTAGACTGGAGCGTTAGCACCAGATAATTGATCACACATAGTTTCTTAGCCCCGATAGGTGCGACATAAATCTGTTGATTGCTGGAAAAGATGTCGCCCCTATGGGGCTTAAGAAATATGTGTAGTTAATATTTGATATTTGTGACTGCACGTATAAACGCGCTGATGGTGCAGGTGCTCATGAATTGACATTAAAAAAACTATCATATATCCATACCAGCAGGCATATCGTCAGAAAGAATCAGTGTGATCTTTATTTATCCCCAATAACACGATCAAAGCAGAGATATTTAAACTTGATATTTTTTTCAAATCGTTCTACAAATTTGCTTTTAATAAGAGTTCCCTCATAAAGAAAAACTTGTCAATGAACATCGTGGAAAAAAAGTTTGCCAATTGCCAGCCACCAATATTTGTTGGCAAGTATCATAGTGCGATAGCGGCACGTCAATATGGAATTCGTGCGGTTGTTGGAACCGGATATGCAACATCGGTGATCAAAGAGGGTCAGACCATTGAAGTTGATGGTGATAATGGAATCGTTAGAATTCAATCGTAGAATTTAGTGCCGGATTTTGAAAGAGTGTATTCAATGGAAGACAAAGGAGGGGAGGAATAATAGATTGAAAAAATTGCTAAAACTTGACAAAAATGACAGATGGGATCTTGAAGGAATTGAGTTTGCTATCAAAGAACGTGTGGGAAAGCCTGAACATTTCATTGGTCGTATCAAGGAAATAGATTTCCTTTATAAATGGGCTGATAATATCAGAAATGAGATCAGCCGTAGTATCGCCTTTCTTGGTCGGCGTAAAATTGGGAAAAGCCTGATTCTGGAACGCTTGTATAATATTATTTACAGCGAACAAAAAGGATTAATCCCTTTTTACTATGAATTTACTGAAGGAACTCGAAGCGGAAAAAAATTTTACCATGACTTTCTGACACGTTTTTATATGCAGGTCGTTGGTTACTATTTGCGGGATATTTTTTTAATTCGTGATGCGGTAGATTTTAAGACGGATGTTGATGTAAATGAATTCAAAAATGAAATGGAATCTGTTTCAATACCAAATAAAGATAGAATATTAAAGGACTTGAACCGCTGTATCAAAATGCTGGATAGAGAAGAAGATCCATATGAATATGTGATTGCCGCAACAGCAACACCTCGTTCGTTTGCAACAACCCCTGGTATCGAAGAAAAAGTTGTGCAGATGATTGATGAATTTCAGTATCTGAACATGTACATTGACGCCGGCGTTGAAGACAAACCCTGCAAAGCTTATATGTCCACTGCGGAAATGAAGGTTGCGCCGCTGATTATCACTGGATCGCTTATGGGTGTTGTATCAGAAGAATTAATGCGATGGCTGCCTCACCGATTTGATGAATTTATTCTACCCAAAATGGATGCAAATGAGGCAATAAATATGACAATGAATTATGGAAAAATTTATGATCACAGTATAACACCTGAGACTGCTTCATATATCGTTCATATTACAAATAATGTTCCCGGGCGGATTATTGATATGCTAAGCCCAAAGTTTGGAAAACCATTAATAACTAACGCTGCGGATGCAGATAAAGCCTTGAAATACGAGGTTGAAGTCGGAACCATCAAGCATGACTGGAATGAATACCTGATGCTGGCAATGAAAGCGGTGAATGATATCAATATGCGAAGAATGACCTGGTTCTTATGCAGGCATGAAGGCGAATGGTTTTATCCAATGGATTTAAAACGAGAAATGTCCCTTGACATTGATGATCAGAAACTGCGCGACGAATTGGGACTTCTTTACAAATATGATATTGTTGAAAAAAATCGGGGACGATTTGGCGGCGTATTTGACCGAACGTTAAAAAAGGTATTGATGTCCAATTACCCTGACATTCTGGGTTTGCCGGATAAAGACTTTGATGAATATTTCAGGAATGACAGCCTTCTTGATTACCTGAAAGAACGAATCAGGCAATTGGAATTGAGCCTTGAAGAAGCTGATATTCTGAGAAACAAGCTGAAAAAACTGCAAGGTGACCATAACAACTTGAAAGGGCATTACTATGAGCGTGTCGTGCTGCTGGAGCTTATCAAGTCAATAATTAACAAAAAAGGCGGTTTGACAGAAGGCATTTCAGTAACAGACTTTTCCTATAAACTCAGCTCTTTTCTCGAATCTGGAAATGAAGTAGATATTGTTCTGGAAGGTGAAACTGTCGTAATCATGGCTGAATGTAAGAACTACGCTCCTGAATATATTCATAAGATTACGAAAAAAATGGTGGAAAAGTTTGCAGAAAAAGCCAGGCGATTGGCAAAAGAACGTTTTCAACACAAAAAACTGCGTCTGGCTTATTTCAGCAAAAATGGCGTTGAGAAAAAAATGAAGCCTGTTTTTGATCGTCATGGAATTGTTTTAGGCAATTGATTGTTATATCATTGTTGGAGTAACAATCTTTATTGTTGGGAATACCAGAACTACGATTTATTGGAAATTCGGAGTCAGATGCATTGAAAACATACATCTCCTTGTTATACTCGTAAACTTGGGTGTCTGAAACTGAGTATCCAAGCATCCAACCCATTTTTGGAAAAAGTGATATATCGTCGTTGATTTTTTTATTTATATTGAGGTTAATGTAATGTAGAGACGTAGCATGCAAGCTACGTCTCTAAACGGCCTTACTTTTTGTACGATCAACATAAGGGCGCATTCCAAAAAAGTCGGACATACATTGAGGATCATTGAAAAATGATTTATTTCGGCAAATCCAAGAACAGCGTAGGGCTAAAGCCCAACGCTGAATGGAAAAAGGACGCTAAAGCGCCCT
>Ga0272440_1002814_pt1 | contig 13357 bp, 14 predicted proteins | sample SSMMMBAug17_FD_192440 | JGI IMG/M metagenome (GOLD analysis project Ga0272440, IMG submission 192440) | Marine sediment archaeal communities from Little Sippewissett salt marsh, Falmouth, MA, United States - SSM-MMB-Aug17 | ecosystem: Environmental > Aquatic > Marine > Wetlands > Sediment ...
AACATCCTCATTTTATCTAGAACGTACAAAAAAATAAGGTCGTGTAGAGACGTAGCATGCTACGTCTCTACAAACAAAAACCCCGAAACGAACAATATCAATAATGGGGAACTTATTTTTCGAGTATTCCTAAGGAATGCTCAGAAAGGTATTTTCCAAAAATCAAGGTATATTGGTCAAAATGTCACCCAAACAATTACAAAAAGATTTAATACATTTTAAAACCTGGGCTCAGGAAAATATTTTGCTTAAGCCGGAAGAGTCAAATGATCTTGTCATATGGTGCAATCAGCAGGAATCAATATTGAATAAAGCTTTGTATTCGCCTTTAAAAATTGGTCTGTTAGGCGGAACAGGCGTTGGGAAATCCAGCATTATTAATCAACTGGCTGAAAAAAAAATATCTGTTGCCCATTATCAAAGGCCATATACCAATAAAATAGTTGCTTACATACATAAAGATGTTGCACCTTTCTTTGATAAAAATGATCCCATGATATTTGTTCATGATCATGACCAAAGCCATATTTCGCACTTAATTCTTTATGATTTTCCAGATTATGATAGCCTGATACATGAACATCGACAAATGGTTCAACACTATTCAAAAAATTTGGATATCATCATATGGGTGGCATCGCCTGAAAAATATGCTGATCAAGCCATGCTTGATATGATGCCAACATTATTACAATCATCAAAAAACTACTGTTTTGTTTTAAATAAAATTGATCAATTATCTCATGAAGAAACAGATCAGATAATTGGCCATTGGAACAGATTATTAAGTCAATCAAAAGTTTCTGATGCCCCGATTTTTGCTGTGTCTGCACTATTGGCAACTGAAATTCAATATGTTGACAATTTTGAATCGTTCAAAAAATGGATATTTAAAAGACGAAAAGAACATGAAATTATAGCCATTAAACAATCTAATGTTGAAAATCAGATAACTCAAAAAACGCAACAACTCTATCAACAAATCAATGAAAATGACATTCATGATGTTCGCCACAATCTTGATAAAATGTATCGCCAACTGAACACATTTGAACAAAACAGGCAACATGATATTTTGGAATTATTAACGCCTGATGCCCATCAATCCATCCATTCTTACCTGTTTCAACAAAGCTGTTTTTTATGGCCTGTTGGATTAGCCTTTACAATTATAAGCCGTTTGAAAAAATTTTCTGAAAAAAATTACAAAAAAAAAGTTTCCAAAAACATACCCGAAATGTTTCTAAAAAGTATGGATCAACAGATAAATTTGCTCTGCAAAACGATACCTGTTTCAGAAAAAAACATATCATTATCTGAAAGTTTTGAAAATTTTATCCATCAGTATCAGGATGCCGATCAGGTCGCGCCTTATCTCGGAAAAATTAGTCCAGTCCATCGTTTTTTATTTACGATCAGGCAATGGTTATCTGTTTTTACGCCTGTTTTTTTGTTTATTGTGTATCTGGGTGTGGGATCAGATGCAGATTTTTTCAATAATTCCTTCCAATTAAGAGATTGTCTGGTATTCGTATTCCATGTACTCATTCGCCTGTTTCAACCGGAAGGCCTGGTAGCAATGATCAGCTTACTGATGATAGAATTTGTAATTTGTTCGCAAGTTGCATTTGCATGGTACAAACGAATGGATCAAAAAGCAAATTTGTTATATTCACATCTGAGCAAGCATGTATCAAAAAAAATGATAGAGATTTTTATGGAAGAGCTCAAACCTCTTGAGGAATGGTCTAAACAAGCACAACAGGATTTTCAAATACTTTTACAATTATCTTCATTGCAAGTATCAACCACTAAGGAAAGCTCTGATAATAACTTCCCCATTTATTGATGTTGTTCGTTTCAGGGTAAATGTACTGTAGAGACGTAGCATGATAGGTCTCTACAATTTAATTTTTATAAGGATGGTATTCTTCACTTTTTTTTTCTTTTTCAAACCTGGATTTATGCAAACTTAATCATTCAGTATTCTTAAAAAAAATCTTGAGTAATCATCATAAATATGTAATATTAATTAATTCCAATACACATCGAAAAACAATGAAAACAATGATTTGATAATGGTTGTATTATAATGTTAGAAAAAAAGAAAGATCTGACCAAAATTCTTATTGTAGATGACACACCTGTCATGCTCACTGTTCTTCAAAAATTTCTTGAAATGGAAGGCTATTGTGTTTTACCTGCCACAAATGGTCCTGATGCCCGACATATTGCAGAAAAAGAAAATCCGGATCTGATACTTCTGGATATTATGATGCCTGAAGAAAGTGGCCTGGAAACTTGTGAAAAATTAAAACAAAATTCCATTACAGCAGAGATTCCAGTTATTTTTATTTCAGCGGTATCAGACATTGAAAGCAAGGTAAAAGGGTTTGAAATCGGGGCTGTTGATTATATAACAAAACCCTTTGAAAAACAGGAAGTTTTGGCCAGAGTCCGCATTCATTTGAAATTACGTTTTGCTTATGAAACAATCATTAAGGCACAGGCTGATAAATTAAGACAGGTCAAAGAAGCACAAGAATCAATCCTGGTTAAGCCAAATGATCTTCCAGATGCTCAGTTTGGTGTATATTTTATGCCGATTCATGAAGCGGGCGGTGATTTTTATGATGTCTTGCAGTTGAGCGAAAAAATTTTTGGTTTTTTTGTGTCTGATGTCAGTGGTCATGATTTGAAAAGTTCATATTTGACATCTGCTTTAAAAGCGTTATTAACACAACATGCGAATATTACAAATAAACCTGAAGAAACCATGAAAACCATGAACAGGGTATTGTCATCAGTAGCTCCTGATGGGAAATATCTGACAGCTTCTTATTGCTTTTTGAATCGACATCAATCCCGACTCACAATTGTTAATGCAGGACATCCGCCTGTAATATATCTCAACAAAAAAAATTTTACATTTGAGGTATACGAAGCTGAAGGTGATATCATTGGTGCTTTTCAAAATGTTTTTTTTAAACCCCTTGAGGTAAGAGTTTCAAAAGGAGATCGTTTTTTTCTTTATTCTGATGGCTTTATTGAAGGTTTTGGTGAAGTGAGAAAATCCAGAAAAGAAGGTATTGACATTTTAGGAAAACTCTGTCTTGAAACAATGGATGTTCCTATTGACGAAGCTGTAAAAAAAATTCAACTTTCTTTATTTGATCAACAACAAGAGCAGGAAGATGATTTACTATTACTTGGCGTAGAGGTATAATATGTTTGAGATTCAAAAAAGTGCAAAAAATCTAACGATGACTTTTTCTTCAGTACTTGAAAATATTGACAGAGCTGCTGATGAATTAAGAATTTTTCTGACAGGTTTAGGAAAAAAATCTCAGGCATTTCACCCCTTATTAATAACAAGGGAAGCCTTGATTAATGCAATAACGCATGGAAATCATTGTGATGAAAAAAAGCAAGTCCATATGAATGTTTTGTATCAACCTGAACAACTTGAAATTGATGTTACTGACGAAGGGAATGGATTTTGCTGGAATACGATAATGAACAAAGAATGTGATGATACGATAGACCATGGACGAGGCATTCAGATTATGAAACTTTATAGTCACCAGATTCAATATAACACAAAAGGGAATCAGGTAAAACTGAGCATTCTTTTTGCGAACAAAAAGGATTAAGAAACCTCAATTGAATGAATTTTACATTATGGCGCCTGCCCGAATGCGGGATGCAATAATGCTATAAACAAATTGTGGTTCCTAAGTTAATAAATACATTTTTATTTATTCTGTAAAGGAGTTTTTATGAGTAAAAAAACAATTTCACCCCAAAAAGACATTGTGGCATCAATGGTATCTGATTTTAAAAAAGAACTTCAACAATTAATCACAGATGAAGGTGTTACTGATCTTGAAATTGACATGACTGGCGTAGAAATGGTTGATTCTGTAGGTTTAGGCGCCTTTATTGCAACCCATAATTCCCTGTCACAAAAAAATGGGAAATTGACAGTTGTCAATGCATCCAGTGATATTTTCAGTTTATTTAAAACAATGCGTCTGGATCAACATTTTGAGATTCATCAAGGATAAACGCACATGTTGTTAGATGCTGAAACGCTTATTGTTTATTTTGAAGAGACCAATCATTCTTTGCAGGAAATTGAGAAAGAATTGATTGTGCTTGAAGACATGGCCGCTAATGTTGACATGTCTTTTGCGAAAAAGATATACCGCAAAATGCATATTATCAAAAGTGGTGCCAGTATATTAGGACTGCCTAAGATTAAAGAGCTGTCTCAAAAACTTGAAAATGTGCTGGGATTAATTTGTGATGGTAAACTTGTACCCAATCCAGAAATCATCAATATCCTTTTACAAGGATGCGATCATCTCATGCAGTTAAGCGGCTATCAGAAAACTGTAAAAAAAGAAATTGATATTGATGAACAATCTGTCATGCTTACTGGCTTGACATCAGCAGTTCTCCCTGATGACAAAAAAAAATCAGTCACCCAAATCAAAGATATTCCAATTCCAGGTGGAACGCTTATTTTTCATATTCCGGAATTTAATATTATTAAGGTTCTAGACCAGGAAAAAAAAATATATATTGTAGAATATGATCTTATTAATGACGTTCAAGAAAAAAATAATACCCCATTGGACATTGTCAGACTTGTCCAACAACATGGTGAGATCATTGATAGCCTTGTAGATATCAAAAGTGTAGGGACCCTTGAGGATGTCGTTTCTTCAAACAGGATGCCTTATTTTATTCTTCTTGCATCTTCACTCACCCATGAACAACTGCTTAGAGAATTGAATTTAAACTCTAATCAAATCATTGATCTGAAAAATGAATTTGACGACCTTTTCCATTCCAAAACAAATGATTCAGATAAACCAGAAGATTTAATCAAAAAACAAAAAACATACCAATCAACCTGTTGTAATGAATATCAGCATGAACGAATAAGCGATTTAACTTGTGAATTATATTTTGCCTCCTGCCATTTACAAAAAACGACCATGATTGAACATAATCAATTGCACGATATCTCTGTTGATCGTATTAAAACAGTGCTGAACAACATCAAATCACATGTTTTATTGAACTATCAACTCCCTGTGTCAAAAGGTTTTTGGAAATTAATTCGGAATATACATGACTACAGCTTTCAATCCGGTAACAACGCAAGATTAAGATTATTTTGCGACAAAATTAACATGGATCGTCGGATGATAAAGCTGTTAATTCAGCCCTTGACTGAAATCATTATAAAAATGATTCACTATTTTGTTACAATGCATGATTCAGCTTTAACAAATGATATGATTCAAATAGATCTGATTACGCATGAGAATGAGAATCTTATATTTATTGAAATTTTTTCTCATCATAAAATTCCAACCAGGGATAATTTTGTTCTGGACTGTCAATCAGAGATAGATCAACTAAAAGCAATACGTGCAGAATTAAAAAGTTATCGTCATGACGAGAAAGGACCTGTTGTCCAAATAACGTTACCACATACATTTTCAATCATTAATGGGTGGTCTGTTATCATTGACAATCAGAATTATATCATTCCAAGAATAAATGTATGCACTGTTTTGGACCATTCAAATTATTCTAAAAGCACTGATATCCAAAAATCAAATGATTATTTATCCATATTATATAAAAAACAGTGGATTCCGATTGTAACTGATCTATATAAACAATCTTGCGAAGATCTGAATGCTTTTTTCAATCAAAAATCCATTTTAATCTGTACTGTTGGAAATGAACAATTTGCTCTTCCCGTTGATCAGGTTGAATACTCTGAAATAGATGTTGTTCTTCAGCCATTGGACAAGGATCAGGATTTTAATGCTTTAAATTCTGTATCTGTTGCAACATGCCTTTTATCAAACAGGAATGTTGCTTTTGTACCTGATATGGGATATTTAGGGCATCAATCGAAGCGAATCAAGCCCTTTTGATAAATATATGTTGAACTTCCCTGGGAAAAAATCAAAAAGCATTTAGCAGGCAAAAGCCTGCTTTTTATTTATTGACAAATCGAAAATATAGTTTTTTATAATCATTCAAATGGAGGTTGTTGTGTCCAGTAAAATATCTGAAAAAAATGACAAAGTAGATTTAGCAACATTCTATGTCAGTGAAGCGCTTTGTGGAATGGATATTTTAAAAATTCAAGAAATTAATAAAAATATGGAAATAACATCTGTCCCAAATGCACCGGATTATGTAGTTGGTGTTTTAAACATGCGCGGGAGAATCGTCACCATTATTGATGTTTGTAAAAAATTGGGACTTCACAAATCGGAAGCATCTTCAAGTCGAAGAAATATTATTGTAAATTCTAAAAATGAATATATTGGAATGCTTGTTGATCGTGTAGCCGAAGTCGTTCCAGCGGAATGGAGCAAGGTCACACCACCACCTTCAAATGTTCGTGGTGTTCAAGGTAAATACTTTGAAGGTGTGTATAAAACAAAAGATGGTCTAATTTCTATTCTTGACATCGAAGAAGTACTTAGAGACGATTCAGCAGTATAGACCTGTTTTTATCCTGAAAAAAATGGATTAAAAATAATTTGATAACATTCCTACTTTAAAGCGATGTATGTTTAATATCAGTCAACAAGAATTGCAGGTTTTGACCGGTTATATTTATGAAATATGCGGTGTTCACCTGGATAGCTCAAAAGAATATCTTATAAAAACACGACTGGATAATCTTTTAAAAAAAAATGGTTGTGCGTCATACAGTGAGTTTTACTATCGAGCACGTTCTGATCGAACTGGAAATATTAATAAAGATATTATAAATGCCATTACGACACCTGAAACATTGTTTTTCAGAGATAAAAATCCATTTGATATATTACGAACAAATCTTCTCAAAAAGATTTTAGAAAAAAAATCCAAAAGTGCTATGCCCGGACAACTCAGGATATGGAGTTCTGCCAGCTCAACAGGTCAAGAAATATACAGTATTGCCATAATAATTCGAGAAACCATCGCTAATATTGGGAATTATAATGTATCACTGATGGCGACAGATATTTCCAGTGTTGTATTGGACATTGCAAAATCTGGAAGATATAATAAGTTTGAAATTTCAAGAGGATTAACACCACAACAATTAAACAAGTATTTTATTGAAAAAGATAATTATTGGCAAATCAAAGATGATATCCGAAAGATGGTAAGATTTCAGCAAATGAATCTCATGAAACCTTTTGTAGGCATGGGAACTTTTGACATTGTGTTTTGCCGAAATGTAGCCATATATTTTACCCTTGACGATCGAAAAAATTTGTTTGACCGAATTGCCAACGTTATGGCGCCTGAAGGAGTTCTTTTTATTGGCGCATCAGAATTTTTAACAGGTATCAGTGATCGATTTCAGCCTGTTAGACATGGAAAATCGATTTATTATCAAAAAATAAAATGAGTGTACCCAAAAAGTAGTGAATTACACTCCTATGTAATAAGGTATTATGCAAACACAAATTTCTAAACATCCTACTATCCTTATTGTTGATGATGTACCTATCAATTTAAAAGTCTTGAGGGCTCATCTCGAACCTTCGGGATATAAAGTTTTAGATGCAGAAAGTGGTCATGAGGCCCTAGTTCAGGCAGAAAAAAATCCGGATTTGATTTTGCTGGACATTATGATGCCTGATATGGATGGTATGGAAACATGTCGCAGACTAAAAGCCAACCCTCAAACATCAGAAATACCTGTTATCTTTTTATCTGCATTGACAGATCCTGAAAGTCGTACAGGAGCATTGGCTATTGGTGGTGTTGATTTCATCATCAAGCCTTTTGACGAAGAAGAACTTATTACAAGAGTTAAAATTCATCTGACATTGCGAAATCAAAAAATTCAATTGGAAAGATATGCAAAAGAATTGGAGCAGATGGTTGAAGATAGAACTCGCCAACTTATTCACGCAGACCGATTAGCTACACTTGGCACCTTTTCTGCAGGTATGGCTCATGAAATTAATAATCCAAATACGTTTATTGCTGGTAATATTCAGGTGCTTCAATTATTCTGGAAAACAGCCGGACCCATTTTAAAAAATCATATTCAGGAAGATTCAACCGGTCGATTAAAAAATACCATCAATGAAATTGAGGATATTTTCATTGATATGCTTGAGGGCAGCCGAAGAATTACTTCGATAGTTAATAGCTTGAAAACATATGCCCGACAAGGAGGGGTTAACAAAGAACGTATTCAACTGATATCCATTATCGATGATGCATTGAAATTGCTTCAACATCGCTTAAAAAGTGGAATTTCAATACATCGGGACGTTCCTTCCGACCTTTCTGTATTTTGTGATTATCAAAGTTTATCTCAAGTATTTGTTAATCTACTTAACAATGCTATTGATGCTATAGAAAATCAAAATGGAAATATTGAAATCAATGCTAAATGTGTTGGAGGCATCATACATATTTTAATACAGGATAATGGCTCAGGAATATCTAAAGACATTGCAGATAATATTTTTGATCCTTTTTTTACAACAAAAGGAAAGGCTCGGGGAACAGGCCTTGGGCTTTCAATTGTCAAAGGAATTGTGGAAAAACATAAAGGAACAATATCTCTTGAAAAAACAGGTCAGAAAGGGGCAACTTTTTTGGTCACATTACCAGCGGTAACAACAAATGAATGAATCCTCTTTAGTATAGAAAAAATGCTTATGGGAATAACCAAAATAGTCTGAATTCTGTCTATTTGTTTTACACTCACATCTTATTCAATAACTCTCAACAAAAGGAAATTAAATTATGAGTAATAAAATAAAAGTTCTGGTAGTAGATGATGAAGTCGAAATTCAAAAAAGTATCGGGCGTTACTTTTCTTTTTTTGATGATGTTCAAATGCTTTTTGCCTCAACATACGAAGAAGCTATTGAAGTTATGGAAAAACATCATCCCAGAATGTATATTTTGGATATCAATCTTCCTGATGGAAATGGTTTAAAACTGGTTAAAATAATCAAACAGCATTCACCTGCGAATCAAGTGATTATGATTACTGGAGCCAGTGATTTAAATCGCGTTTTCGAAGCTTTGGAATCTGGCGCCAATGACTATTTAACAAAACCTCTGGATATGGCAATATTAAGATCAATCGTTTCAGAGGCTGTGGAACGTTTTCAAAGATGGTATGACTTAATTAAACTGGAACTTCAAATCAAACAACAAGATTGATTTTCATTCAATTTGTGTTTCAGAACTGACTGTGCTATATGACTGAAATGAAAGATTCCGATTGTTTGAAAATAAAATTTTCAATCGAAAATTGACTATATATCCATTAAAAGGAGGGACAAAACAGCATGAGCGAGCTCGAACATAAACAGGACGATCAAACACCTGAGGCTACTGAAGTAATCCCGCAGGTAAAAACGACAATGACGACTACTGATGAACAAATGGAAGAAAGTCAAAAACTTTCTACAATTCGAAACATTTTATTGGGTGGTCAGATTAAACAATATGATAATCGATTTAGTGATCTTGAAAACAGATTTAAAGAAATAAAAGAATCACTTTTTGATCAAACAAAAGGAACGCTGACGAACCTGGAAAAACAGCTCAAATCTGAATTTGAGACATTTACAACGAAAATTGGTGAACAGATCACTAAAGAATTTGACGTTTATACAGAAAAATTGGATGAAGAAAAAAAAGACCGCTATGCTTCTCTTGAAAAATTTGTAGAAAAACAGGAGGCATTAGAAAAGGATTATGCAGAAAAATTCGAAACAATTCATTCCAAAATTCAACAAATTGAAGATACCCTGTCACAAAAAATAACTGAACAAGTACAGGCCATTAAAGAAGATATCCAAAGTGAGTTTGAATCTTTATCTGCAACCATTTTGGAAAAGAATCAACAACAAATTCATAACAAAATTGAACGGTCAGAAATGGTTGACTTTTTTAAAAATATGGCCGATCGTTTCACACAATGATGCCAATGATGTGTTGGCTCAAACTTAATTAATATTGTCCGGAGGTTGTATGGCAACTGAATTTCCCCTACAAGCAAATCAGGAATCAGATTCCAGAGAACTGGATGAATTAAGAGAGCTGTTACTGGGCCCGGAAAAAAGAGACTTGAATCATATTAAAAAGCGTTTGGATGATTCAACACTGAGAGCTATTGAAGTCAGTCGAGTTTTACCAGAAGCTATTGCTCATCGTGTGTCCAGAGATAAAAAATTATCCAAAGCGCTCCAGCCAGTTGTAGAAGAAAGTGTTGATTCATACTTGCATACCCATTCAAAAGCAATATCTGATGCAATTGTTCCAGTGATCGGCGAAAGCTTTAAAACAGCCTTATATATAAAAATCAGAAATAAACTCGAATCTATTAATCATTTTTTTATTCGAAATTTTTCACCCAGAGGCATGCGCTGGCGAATAGAATCGTATCGATCAAAAAAGCCAATGGATGAAATCATTCATTTTCACACGCTCAGATATCGTGTGGAACAGGTATTTATTATCCATCGAGAAACTGGCACTGTTTTACAACATGTCTCAGAATTTAAGGATGAAGCAATTGAAGAAGCCAGCATGTTTTCCGAAACCCTTAAAGCCATTCAGTCATCAGCCACATATGAAAATGATCCATCAGTAAACACTCTTCAATTGGGCAATCATACAGTATGGGTGGAACAAGGTAACCATTTGATGCTTGCAGGTGTTATTCGGGGTACACCTTCTTATGAACTGCGTCAGGTATTTAAAAAGACTTTAAATAAAATTGAGGGTGATCTGCGTGAAGAAATTCATAACTTTGATGGTAATGCAGAACCATTTCGTTCCTGTGATGATCTTCTTAAATCCTGTCTGAAAGTTGAATATGGAAAACAAGAAAACAGTCTGAAACCATTATGGTTTTTTCTGGCTGTTGTCTTATGTTGTATGGGAGTGTGGGGTTTTTTTTCCATCAAAGAGCGAATGGTCTGGAATCAATATGTTAACCGCCTGAATGAAGCTCATGGGATTGTTGTGACCAAACATGAAAAAAGTGGTCATTATTATTATATTTCAGGACTACGCGATCCTATGTCTATAGATCCTCAAGTGCTTTTAAAGGAAATGAATATTGCTCCAAATCGTGTAATTTCAGAATGGGAACCTTATTTTGCGCTTCACCCGGATATTATCAGTCAACGAGCTCGTGAAATTTTAGAAGCGCCAGACACCATATCTTTCAGAAGTAAAAATGGCATATTGTATGTTTCAGGTCTTGCATCAGATTCCTGGATCAAATCTGCAAAAAATAAAGCAATATCTGTACCCGGCATTATTCGCATTGAAGAAGATAATTTGTTTGATTTAAATGCAAGCGAACTATTTTTAGCTCGGGTTAGTGTTCAGTTAGAACCCCCTCAAACTGTCTATATGAGTTTTAATGATGGAACCTTAACATTAACCGGCTCTGCATCTCATCAATGGATCAGGAATATGAAGCAAAAAGTTAGCAACATGCCTGGTATTGTTAGAGTCAACGACGCTAATCTTGTTGATATTGATGTTAGCGAACTTGCCATGATTAAAGAACGTATCGAAAGTCATGTGTTTTTATTTCGTATTGGCGGCGCAATTCCTGTTCCTAACCAGGAAAGAATGATAGCAACGCTTTCTGCTGAAATTAATCAACTAAATAATATTATTAATAAAATTGGCAGAGGACATGTTGAAATTGTAGGTCATACAGATAATACAGGATCGGAAAAAGCAAATTTATCCTTAAGTCAAAAGCGAGCAGAAAAAGTACTCAGTCTGTTACGAGAAAAAGGCACTAATGCACGCTACCTCACAGCTATTGGCGTTGGTGACAAAGAACCCTTACGTCAATCAAGATCATCTCTTGACAGAGAAATGAACCGAAGCGTAACGTTACGAGTTTTATATCATTAGTTTTCCCCATTCACTGAAATCTTTACCAGTCAGTATTGTCCCTGCTATACTCAAAAGTGCGGGATATAAATTATGGAAACATGATTAAAATATTTCTTTAATTTTTGTGTTTTCATATTGGACAATTGAAAAAGCTGAATGAATAATTATTCTATTTCGAAAAGTTTTCCTGAACATAGGATGACAGAATGGAAAAGTTATTAAATTGTGGTTTCTAAACAAAGGAGGAAAAATGAAAGAAGATGTTATAGAACGATATGGATTTGGGGTGATGGCCGACAGAGATGAAATACCGAATGTTTTTTCGCATTCAGATCAATTTTTGATCATTGATTTGAAAAATCGAAAGGAAATTATATATGAGGAATACCGCAAAAATCCTCATGCTGAAGTCGTAAAAGTAAAATACCCTATGCCCATCGGACTCGGAGAAAAAATTACAGATGAAGAATTTCAAATTTATATTGACATTGCAGAAATGCTCAAAGATTGTAAATATGTGATAGGCAATAATCTGGGATATTACCCCAAAAAGGCCATGGATCAATCAAATGTTTTTTATATAATGCAAAGCGTGAATGAATTACCTCGTGACCATATCAATCGTTTGATTGAAGACAGGGCTTTTGCTGGCTTTCGAGATTAAAGGTCAACAAAGATTCACCATTATTGATACCATTCGATAATCTTCAGGTTTTATCAAATTCCGAGGCATAACCTTCTTTTAGAGATCGTAAGAAGTGAAGCTGATCAATAAAAAACCGGGAAGCCCCGGTTTTTTTTATTGAATTTTCTCGTTCGTTGTTTCTAAGTGAGATACTTAAATGATAGTTTTACACGGGCACGATATGTGGTTACTTTTCCATTTTCTAATTTTACATCCAGCCGATCAATCTCGGCAACTCTTACTTCGCGAAGACTTTTAGCGGCTGACTCAACAGCAGTTTTTGCAGCATCTTCCCATGATGTCGAGCTTGTTCCCACCAGTTCAATAATTTTGTACAAACTATTTGCCATTCCTTTCCTCCATTTCTATAATAATGAATTTTTTGAAAAAATATGTTTTATAATAAAACCTCATAAAATGAATATTATTCATATTCTTTATTTAATTCAAAAATGTTTGTCAAGAATATTCTTTTTGTGCTAATTAAAAAACTCAACAACAGATCTCGACATATTTTTCATGGAAAGGATTTTTAAAATGCTAAACAGAATAATTTCATTTTCGTTTCTATCATTTATCTGTATTTCATCTGCACTATTGTTTTTAATCGCTCTCCTCATATGGACATTCACCTTTTTATTTGATAAAAAACTGAAAATATTACATTTCTTTTCATGTTTTTGGGCATCGATTTACACATGGTTAATGCCCGCCTGGTCATTATCCATTAAAGGT
>Ga0272440_1002815_pt1 | contig 13357 bp, 17 predicted proteins | sample SSMMMBAug17_FD_192440 | JGI IMG/M metagenome (GOLD analysis project Ga0272440, IMG submission 192440) | Marine sediment archaeal communities from Little Sippewissett salt marsh, Falmouth, MA, United States - SSM-MMB-Aug17 | ecosystem: Environmental > Aquatic > Marine > Wetlands > Sediment ...
TGTCGTCAAAAAAACTGGCATCTAAATAATTCATAGAAGCCCCCGCCCCAAGAATATAAATTGTTTTATTAAGATAAATATTTTTTAAAGCAGTATGCTCAATCATTTTCGCCTCTTAAAGATTTATTATATAAAATCTCATTATAATTAAAATCAGTAGCGAAAACTTCTGCTTGAGCATCCGCCGGAATGTTCTCTGCCATAGACTCGTATTTTTCTGCTAAAGACAACAACGCTTTAGATATTCCTTTGTTATCTTCCCAATAATTGCCTGCCTTTATTGATTTCTCTAATAACGCTTTATTTATTGCAATAGACCGTAAAGACATAGCTGCCGCTAACAAAATATCGTTATCCGTAATACTTAACGAAACATTTATATCTTCATCAGATAAAATAGCGGTTGCCTCTACTGTATCCCTAATTAACGATCGTACTTTGCCTATATTAGTTGATGTGTTAAAAGTAAAAGACATTGTTCACCTTTGATTAAGTATCTGGCAGAAGCTTTTACACCTCTGCCAGATAAATTTTTAAACTTAAGCACCAATTTTAATGACACCCTGATACATAGCCGGTTTCATACCCCAATCATAACGGACTTTGTATTGAATATCATCAAACTCAAAACCCCAAGGATCTTCGCCGCCAGCTAAATTAATAGTGTTAGCTTTTAACATAAGAAGGTCAGGTGTTTGTTTGCCTTTCAAAAAACCAATTTCAACGAAAGGCGCATCTTCCGGATCAGCTACTAAATAGCATGTAGTAGTTGAAGTCAAAAATGGTTCAGTGAGAACCTTTAATCTGCGGAAAGGAACATTAGTATCGCCGCCGCCATTAGTTGATGTAGGCAATAGTCTATCTGAATTAATCAAACGGATTACTGTATCTTCCATCTCAGGCGGTACAACTATACCTTTTGGCGTAATACCCATAATCTCACCATCAAAAGTCATTCTTTGCATACGGGCTATGGCAGTAGCAAGAACGCCAGCGCCAGCTGCCGTATTAGTCAAAGTTGTATTGATGATGTTGTTGTGAGTAGAATGATCAAACAGCTCAATGCTATCATAAGCATTATGTGATCCTTCCAAAATATCAACAAACCCTTTCGCAAGTCCACGCCCAGCAGCTCTTCCAAATTTCATAGGCACAGTTTTCAAAGCTTGCAAGTCGTCATTGATTATCACTCTACGGCCAATAGTAAACTTGCGCCCTTTAGTGGCACATGTGATCTGGTATTTATAATCAGTTAACTTGCTGTCTTTGTAAACGCCATCTTCTTCAATTGGTAAAAGATCCTCAGCCTCGCCCAACATGGTTCTGTCATGCGGTCTGAAATCCTGTAAAGTTCCAATCATAGCAACTTCACGCCATATAGAATTAATCCCTTTAAACTTGTCAATCAAGACCTTATACATAGAATTTCCTAAAATGTTAGGAAAATCTGATGTTGATCCTGATTCTTTTAAATCATGATACATTTGCAACAAAGATTTCATTTTAAATTCCTCCTACTATTTTAAGATTGTTCCTGCCCATAAGGTTTAGATTGTCCTAATAATAATCCTTCAAACGCTCCTAATCCTGCAGCAGTCGGCGCAGTAACGCATTTAACAGCAGCATAATCATCATTTGCTGCCCCTAAAGATAAAGCACTCGCTGTAGTATCCCAATAAAGGATTGATCCAGCCGCCGGCAATACAGTGCCGCCGTAATTAGCAAACGTCATACCCCAAACGCCTTCTAAAGCAAAAGCAACAGTTTGACCAGCCACAGCATTAACTAAAGGGATTCCGATAAACCCATTTAATCTAGTTAAGGCTCCAGCGGCTACTGCTCCACTTGCAATAGATAGTTGTAATCTTTTCCCACTATCAAATTTCAAATTGTTAGCCATTTTTTAGTACCTCCTAATTATTTCTCTTCTTTTTTAGAAACTCCAAGCATTTCATCTAAGCCTTGCTGAGTAGATTCAACTAAAGAAGTCTGCCCGTCATTGCTTTTGCTAAAAACAATTTTTCCCTTTCCAGAAATAGCATTCAAATATTTAACTTCTTCTGCTATCAATGCTTGAACAGATTCTTTTAAATCTCCGTCAACTAAATTTTTTGCAAAATGCTGTCTTACTCTTTCTTTAGCAACATCAATTAAAGAGCTTTCTTTCAATAAAGATTCTACAGTTTCATTCTGTTTTGCAATCTTCTTTTCATTCTCGAAAGCCGCAATCTTTGCCTGCGCTTCTTTTAGCTCTTGCTCTTTTTTCAGGGCTTCGCTTGATTGAGTAATAGATTCTTTAACTTCGTTTACTATTGACTCAATTAAGTCTGGCCTTTTTTCTTTCAACTCTTTCAGCTTAATATTTTCAAACATTTCAAAATCCTCCATTATGTCCTTATTTCTTGCAGACTCTTTAATATCTGCTGGACTTGTTACTACTCTACCTCGTGCGCCAGCTTCCGTAACCCAATCAACACTTACTGGGCCGTTTTTCCTAGCAAACACGATTTTTTCTACAATCTGCATCTCTTCCCCGTTAACCTTCCCGTAAGTTACCCGCCCGCCTGCGTTTATTGATAACCCTATATGCTTTCTTGCAATAGGATCAGCAAGCCTTTCTTTTAACCATGAATCATGTACCTTAACCTTTGCAACCGCTTTGCCGCCTATTGCTTTTGATTCAACAATAGTTGACATCCAGTCTTTCAGATCTCTTTCCGGCCGATCGATCTCTTCAGACTTTGTCGGATGGTTCCGATACATTTTCATGTTTGAAAAATGGGGAGCAGCCTCTTGAATAGTCTCTACGGGATAATGCCTTCTTTTTTGCGGATTCGTTCCAGCTTCAATCAAAATGACGTTTTCTAACTCACCGCTTTTTTGATCAAAAGTTGACTCTGATATATCTATATAAGAATCTAAAAACAATTCTTCTTCAATCGTCTTAGAAATAAGCCCGCCGTTACTTTCGTTTAAATTTACCTCTTTAACAATATACTCTTCAACCACTTCTTTAGGTTCTCCAAAAGATATAACTCCATCTAAAATTGAATAAGCAACTAGATAATTTTTTTCGTTATAACAAACAATAACTTTATCTAAAAAAAGATACCTAATCCAAAAACAAGAAATATATTTATCTTGTAAATCTTTCTCGGGGAATAATCCGCTTAACTGTAAGGCCTCGTTAATGCGTTCCCTTAAGTTTTCAACGCTGCCAATAGGAGCAGATTCTTTAATATTTTTTATTTTTTTTAATATATTCTCTGCTTTCTCTATTATGTTTGAATTGCTTGTTTTTGACATAGCTTCTTTCATCTTCTCTTCAACCTCCTTTAAGTCTTTAATGTCTGTAGCCTTGCTAACCTCTAAAGCTAAAGACTCTAAGCATTGCATAACTTCTAAATCCTCTTTATTAGATTGATATTTTGCAATAGCTTCTTGAGATTTAACTGCAATGTTTTCTTGCAACTTTTCAAGTTGCTTTGTCATCTTAATTTCAAGCTCTTCAAGCATTTCTTTAACTAACATGAACACCTTCTTTTTTTAGCATTTCCTCTATAACATCTAAAGACAAACCTTTTAGTGTCGCTTGAGAAAGAAAAGAAATCTCATCTCTTATTTTCCCCATATCTTCCCTAATAAAATGAAACTGATCAGCAGAAGTTAGCCCTTTATTTAAAACAGATAACGCCTCAGCAACCTTTAATAAAGATTTGTTGTCTTTATTCCTTCCTTCTTGATATTCTCTTCTAGCTTCTAAAATTAAAGAAGATAATTCTTTAGTTAATGCTAAAAAATCTAAACCATTTATTTTTTCGTTAAGGTTAATCAACCTATCTTCTATATTAGCAATTTGAATAAAAAGTTTTTTCATTAATAATAATAAGTTTAAACAAGCCTTGACATTATCAAGAAGTGTTTCTTTATCCGCATTGTTCCATACAGAATCAATATATCCAATGCCGCCCCCTCCGCCTTGACTAGCAATAAATTGATAGTCAACTGTTTCAACCGCATACTTCGGCTCTGCTTCTCCTGTATCCCAAACGATAGATCCTTGAAAGGTATCATCAAACGTAATAAAGCATTGATACATCCCTGAACCAACAACTATTTCTGTAATGTTGGCCGTAGATCTTGCTTGATTCTCTGTTCCATCAGAATTGTAAAGGGTATATCCTACTGTCGCCAACCCCCCTAACCTCGATCCAAAATTAACAGCTTTCAATATTTGCATTTTATTCTATAATTTGTAAAGCATGTCTACACCTTGTTAAACAATCAAGCGTTCCCGGCACAGGCGCTTCATCTATTGACCATGGATTGCCTGCCATAGCGGCTTCGCACCCTTCACAAGTTTGTTCATCGTCAGCGCCAACAAAGTTAACCATTAACCCCGTACCTCGCCCAGCTTCTTTCACCGCTTCTTCTTCTGCTCGCCAAAAAAATCCGGCATACTGCTCTAATCTCGGTTCAAATCCTAAGACTGTCTGATTAACCGCTGCATGAAAATCTCTCTCGCTTTCATAAGTATCTCTAACCTTTTTCATTACAGATTCTTTTATGCTAGGAGTTAAAGATCTGGTAACATATTTCTCATTTTCTTCTGATAGTTTACGCACTAAAGCAGATTCTCCTTGACCAGCCTCATATAAAGAAGCTTCAACCACTTTATTATCTAAATGCGCCTGTAAATACTTTGACCCGATTTTTACAGCTTCAGCTATATATTTATCTCCCGATGTAATCATGTTATGCGCAAAAGCTTCTAATATATTATCAAGTTTCTTAACATCTCCTAAATACCTACCTTTAACACCAGAAACAACTATGTTCTTTTTAATATTATCTCTTAAAAGTTTAAAGTTTCCTGCTATCGCCCTAGCATATCCATTAGTGCGCTGTTTCATGAAATCACTTTTGCGAACAAATCTGTTTGCTAACCCTCGCCCCGGCGCTTCTATTGTTTCTTTAACTGGAATAGCTGGCTTCGCTTTTATTTGTTGCAACTGCACTGTCTGATTAAACTTCTCAGCCTCTTTTTTTTCTTTTGCTTCTTTATCTATATTAAGCTTCTCTATTTCTTCATCAAGCTCGTTCTGATTTGCCCCAAGCAAGAAAATCCTCGCTGCTGTATCATCGCTTATTAGCCCCGCACGTTTAGCAATCTCTAAAGCTTCTCCCAACGGTTTTAAATCTTCTTCTATAACCGGAGGAAAATCTATATCTATAGTTAAATCAAGATTAGTGTTTAATCTCCTGCGGCGCATTTTTGCGTCATCGTCAATCATTCCAGACAATAACCCTACTGATACCTTTTCTTTAATACAATACATTAACAATTCTCTATACACTGTGCGAAACAAAGTTTGCCTTGCAATAAACTTTTTAATCATTGGTAATTCCATGCTTTTAGCTGTTGCAAGGTTGCCAGTGCTAGGATCGCCAAAGTAATGCTCAAAAATCCCAGAAGCAGCACAAGACATTAGCAGCATTTGCCTCAACCCTTTTGATCCTATATCAACGCCTCCAGTTTTAATATCAACTGACTGCAAGTCAACACCTTGATTTTCTATTTGAGTGCTTCCAGTTGCCGGCGCTCTATTACTCATGTCTGATTTTGAATTCATCGCCGCTTTGAATTTATTCACTTGCGCAGATGTTCCTTTGATTTTCTTTTTCCAAGCAAACCGAGATAAAGATTTTATCAAAGTCGCTAAATCCTGCGCCATATCTTTATGCGCCCTCATCCAATCAATCCCTCTATATAAATCAGGTACGCCAAACTTTAAATCTGTATTAATTTTAACGTGGTATATTCTTGCGTCTTGCACTAATTTGTTTTTAGGGATTTTATACTCGTTTATATCATAAACATCTTTATCGGCATAATAAACAAAATCAGGCGCAGAAAAATCATAACTGTCTGATGCGAAATTATACTTTTGTTTATTTGTTTTTACCTTATAAAAAATAGGTCTTGTATTATCTTCAGGGTCATAGATGATATCAGAAACTTGTAATGCGTCCATGACTCTAACTCTAACAAGCCCCTCTTCATCAGCAAACAATACAAAATATAAGTTGCCTTCATATTGTAATTTATTACTTAAAGTCTCTTGTGCTTGATACCCTGTAATACTTGAAACATTATCCGGATCGTTCCAAAAGGTTTCTATAACCTCAGCAATGCTATTATCTTTCGCTTTTGGTATTGCTATCCCTTCACCAAAAGTAAACCATGTAGTTAAATCAACCCAATGACCAGCAATAGGATTGTTGTAATAAAACAACCTACACCTTTTTATAACATTCTCAAACCCATTTTTAATTACATCTTCTAAAGCTGATCCGCTATCTAAAGAAAGGTTAATCCAGCCAGCATCTTCTAAAGCTCGGCTGTACTCTGTAACGGTTTCTAGCAAGTGGGTATAATCTTTTTGATTAATAAGTTTTAATCCAAACATATTTTGTCCTCTCTTTCAGAATACATTAAATAATTTTATTTGTCAATTAGTAGTCTCCTATTCTAACCTCTTCCATATCGTCATCTATATCTTCCTGATAAACAACTTCAACATTATCCACCTTAACAGGTTCAGCTTCATTGCCTACTGCATACCTTGCCGCATCCATTCCATGATCCATATACTTAACCGGCTCATCAAGTATCTGTTCAGTCTGCGGATCTTTTTTCCATTTATAGTTTTTAATCTCTTTCTGTAAATTAACGCTATTCTTTGTTATATGTATATTAAAGCGCTTCATAACATCAATCCCGTCATGAACACTGCGCCTGCCTTTCTTAACAGGTACGCAATTAAACCCAGCCTGCCTTATTTCTTCTATACGATCAGGCGCTTCACAATCCGCTTTAATTAATACATGCCTACGGTACGGAGGAAACAATACCTCTAGTCTTTGGATTAACTCAAAATTAGTCAACCTTGTTTCATACAACCATTCTTCAAGAAACAATTCTTTTTGATCCTTTAACCCAGCCCTAATTAAAGCAGTCGGATTATTAAACCCAAAATCTAAACCAAACTCTTCTTGATCTACAATATCCGGAAACTGATCAACTAACTTCCATTTAGGATATATAAGTTGTGTTGACTTCCCCGGCAACCCTTCACCGTAAATAGTCCAGCCATCAGGATCACATTCCCTTAAAGCCTCAATTTCTTCAATAATAGCTTTCTCAATAAACGGATTATCTCGATAAGTAGAATGAATAAACTTACAATCTTTCCTTGGGATAATCTTATCATATATCCAATGATATTCTTCGGAAGGATTATAATCAAGAAATATCTGCCCGCTTGTTCTCATCGCAAGCTGTTTATAATCTTCCCAAAGAAATTCGTTAGCTTCATTCATCCATAAAAGGTTTCGTTTAGTGCCTCGTTTCTTTTGAGGTTGATCTAAAGACATAAACTCAACAAGATTATTGTTAAGCATATAATGGTTTTCTGTTTTATTATGGTAAGCCTGTTTATAAAGGTTATTCTCTTTAAGGATATCAAAGAAATCCCTCATTGCTGATGCTCTCAAAGAAGGTAGAGTTTTTCTGCAGATAGTTAATACATTATTTTGAGTTTGCATTAACTTTATAATAAACATTTGAGCGAGGGAATATGTTTTGCTAGACCTTGATCCGCCTTGATTAACAACCCATCGGCTCGGCGCTGCTAGGTTCTCCCTCAAGACTCTTGTTCCTTTTATCTTCAGCGTTATCATTTTTTGATGTTAAAATCTCCACTTCAATTTTTTGAACAGGTTGATCACCAACTGTTTCTAGTGTTTGTTTAGGTGTGCCTTCAAGTCTGTCTGTAATATCTTTTATAGCTTTCCGATCTCCTTTAATTGCTCTTGCAATTAATTGAATATTTATGAGTTCTTTTGCTGGTCTTTTAATTTTTGCGCCGGCAACAACAGGATCATCAATTTCTATTTCCGCATCAAGCAACAACTTTAAAATAGTTGTTAAATTTTTACCTTTCTTTCCACCACTTGGATTTCCTGAAACTCCTTTTGGCCATGGCGTTAAGTTCTGTTCATTAGCCATAAAATTCACTGCCTCCTCACTGTTATTATATCCTTAAAAACGCTTTCATGTCAAACCACCTCTAACAATTCTTTAATCCATTTAAGCTTTTTAATATCATCTGTAACGCCTTCAATATGTATCGTAACATTGCGAGTTTTACAATCATACCTATAATCAATTTCTAACCCATCTTTAAAATTGTTAAAATGTTCTTGCCCTGAAGAAAACTTCAGTTCCCAGTTTTTACATTCTTTATTATCAAACTTAAACACTATCTGAGTTCTTTTCAGTTCATCCAACGTTTCACAAGCTCTTGTTGCCTCAACACAACAACAACTTACAGCAACAATTTTCCTAAAAAAAACATTATTCTTATAGCAATTTAGATAACACACAAAGATATCACCTACTTGAACAGTTCTGTTTTGGATCTTCATAAAACCTCACCTCCCCAGTGTCAAGATTAAAAATATACCTTGACCCTTTCAAGAAAAACTCTTTTTCTAGTACAGCCAACTCTCTAAAATACTCATCTCTTGCCTTCTCATAACTTTTTTTCCAATAATCAATAGCTTCTTCTGATTTTTTAATACATTCCAACAACTCCCTCATTTTTCTTAGTTGCTTCTTTGGGATCACTCCTAACCGCTCCCCGGTTTTTAGTTTTTCGTGTTTCATTTTTTGTTATCCTTTAATTTTGGTTTTAAATTTTCTAATTCAAAAACCCAAGGTTTCTTAGGCCTTGTAAATGCAACCATTAAGCTTATAACAATGAATATAAAAAGGGCTAAATATAATCCTTTTTCCATTTACAACCACCTTTTATGCTCTTCTTTAACCATCCATTTTATAGACTTCTCTAACCTTTCAATAAAAGTTTTCTCGTACTTATACCCTAACAACTGCAGTTTTGCGCCATCAAGCGCATACCTTAAATCATGCCCTGGCCGGCTAGAATGAAAATCCACCATTTTATATTTAACTTCTTTATTTAAAATATACCCGATAGCCTGCGCTAACTCAAGATTATCTACCTCTTGCAATCCGCAAACATTAACCTTATCTCTCAACACTCCATTAGGCGCAATAGTTAATCCTGAAACTTTGTTGTCTGTTCCATTAAGCAAATACAAAACAGCGTCAGCAACATCTCTGGCATGAATATAAAACCTACTTCCGGCTTTAGTTTTTTCGGCATTAGAATGTATAGTTATTTCTTCCCCGGCTAAAATCTTCTTAACGCACATAGGAATATATTTCTCTGGATGTTGACGTTCGCCGAAAACATTCATTGTATGAGTTATCAGTAAAGGGATTTTATAAGTATTACTAAACGCAAGCGCTAATTCTTCCCCGCCTGCTTTAGCAGCAGAGTATGGGTTAGTGCTATTATAACGATCCCATTCTTTAAACTTTACATCGGTATCTTTAACATAATGCTGAGTTCCCGGGGTTGTTTTATTCGCCGGCCCGAACACTTCATCGGTAGAAAAATAAACAAACGCCTGCAATTCTTTTTGTTTCCTTGCAAACTGCAGCATTTCCATAGTGCCTACAACATTAGACATCACGAACGGTTTAGGATCAACAATGCTATTATCAACATGGGATTCAGCGCCAAGATGTAATATATATTTAAAATCAACGCCTAATTCATCAACCATCCCTTCGCCCATTGGGCGAACAAAATCATGAGCAAAAATATGCACTCTTGAATCATCAAAAACCTTTATATCTCTTAACCTATCAAACCCAAAAGAAGAATAAGAAAGCTTGTCAATAATATATATATCCCAATCAGTATACTTTAGAAAATGCTCAACAAAATGATGTCCTACAAACCCACAACCGCCAGTAATTAATACTTTATTCATTTAGATTCCCCCTTTTTTATTGGCGTAACTCTTTTATGTTTATAATCAACTGGAATACTTTTATTCACGCCTCGCCTACCAAACCCTCGATGCGGAGTTATCGCTGTAATTTTTGTAAAAGTTCTCTGTGGTATAGCATGAAAAAACGATGCCATATTTAAAAAAGCAGATAACAGTTTACTTTCTTCTTTCATTTAGATTCCTCCTTTTTTTCTTTAATAAGCCCTTTATCTTTTTTATCGACAAACACCATTGACACCTCCTCTTCTGTTTTTTTTCGGTGTTCATTCCCCCATATTTTACTAAATTTTTGAAACTCTTCAGGCTTTAGGGCGCTCGCTACATCTGAAGAAAGTCTTTTTAATTCTTCCTCTGGCAACTCTTCAATCGGCTTTAATCCGGTTAACCTTGTTCTTGTCCACACAATATCAGGCTGCCCCCAATTAATATACTGCATAATTAGATCATGAGCTTCTCTTGCAGACAAAACATAACTATCTTCAGTTATCGGGCCAACCTTATTTTTGTCTGTTTCTCGCAGTTTTCGTAAAACTTCTATGAATTCCACCTTGCACCCCCCTTTCCGGATAAAACCTTAATTGCTCTATTTTCCCTGTGCCATTACAGAAACTACAATATAGATTAAATTTTGTTTTTCCTGTTCCATTGCACGCTAAACACTTCCTAACATTAACCCGTAATGGCATAATACCCCCCTTTTTTTATTAAAAAAAACTAACACTACCTCCAAAAGCCCTAACAATACTTAAAACTATTTCAGGCATATCACCTGAAGCGCACATTTTCATTATAGCATTATTTCTTTGATCAAGAGACAACCTCGCCCAGCCAGTAACCACTTCATAAAGAGGTTTATTACTTTTATATATTTCAATAAACTGATTCACGCTATCATCTTCTGGCTGTTGTTTAACAAGCAATTCTTCAAATATATTCATAATTCATACCATATCCTGAAAACTTTTTCAAAATGTTACCTCATGTTACCTTTCTGTTACCTCATTTTCAAAACATTAAGTGCCTGTCTTTCAATGGGTTACAGCGCAAATGTTACTTTGTTACCTCTGTACCCATAAAAATACATGTCTGCCCCACAGAAAAAAACTCTACTTAATACAAATAAGAAATTCCAGCCACCTGATACCTGCAGAATTAAGGTAACAAAGTAACATTTACTTAATACCATTGATTTCAAAGGGTTTTTGCTGTTACCTTTCATGTTACCTCTTGTTACTTTGTTACTTTTACGCATTATCTACCAACATTTTAAGATCTTCAGGCGCTTGATCATAATCAAAAACAACGCATTTTCTTATATGCCCATTGATCCGTTTACTTGAGTTCATTGCAAGATAACCCGGCTCTTCCTTCAAATAGTTGCGGATAGCATTAGCTTTAAACGGTTCTATTCCATGAGTTGACCGATGCTCTCTGGCCCAGACCATATATAACCCATTAAAATACACATATATTTTATTATCATTTAAATCATGATCCCATAAATCCCTAAGCAACCCTAAAGACTTATAGGATAACAAATCACTAAAAAATACGCTCACAGGCTGTTCTTCCTGCATAGATTCCTGCGCCCTTTGCGCTTCTTGCGCCATCCAAACAGCAAAATCCTGAGCTTTAGTCTTGTTGTTCGGGAAAGCCATAGCATACCCAGAAGCAACCACTGCATAATTTATCGCTGTTCGATCGTCTGTTTTGTTAGCTAACATGAAATACTCTTTTGAAGCATTTAACAAAGACATAAACTGTTCTGGGTTTTTGTTGCGTAACATATTAACTATATGATAAGAAAACTTTGTCCTGTTCGCCATAAACCAGTTTAGATGGTTTTCTTTTCTTTGCTTATCCATAACATTAACCACAATACACCTAGTCAATAGAGCGTTATCGTTAGGAGTTTCTTCCCCGGAAAGCAAGATTGTCCCTCTAATTTTTGCTTCCCGGATACCAAAATCAGCCTTGATCCCTTTGCCGGCAGATTGGCGGTTATAGCAGTTGCGCAATAACCCATTTTTGCGAACAATATCTTTTGTGTTGCGGTACTCATCAATAAAAACAGGTAGACTTGAATAATAAGACAAATACCTCTGAATTCCTACAGAGGTAGTATCATTTGCTTGTTTCCCGGCGTTTTCTAATCCGTAAAAATTCATCAACCATTCTGCAACTGTTGACTTCCCTGATCCTCTTCGGCCGGTAACAAATAGAAAAGGAAAGCACCCAAAAGAGCCAAACACTTGCTCGAGATACAACACCGCAGACACCCATCCCAGACATAGCGCAGCCTCGTATTTTCCAATAGTATCCTCAAGGCGTTCCCTAACTTCGTTAACATCAAACTCTTTCAAACTTAAGTAAGGGATTCCTTCGCTTACCGCTGTGCGCCCCGTTGTTACAGTAATGGGAACAGGTTTTATTCCTTTTTTATCAGTCCAAAAAATATGACTTTTGTCCGGACGCATTTCTTCTTTATTGTCGTATATGGATATATTGCCAAACAACCACATTTTTTCGCTTGATAAATAACCAATATGATCCGGCTCAACTATATACCGGCCGTCATCTTCTAGGAACGCCGATTCCCAAATATTGGCTAGATCATCCCTTGTTCCACGCCATATATAGTTACCATGAGAATAACAAAACGAAGCGAACGAATCAGATCCAGCCATTGACATAGCCTCAAGGCTGACTGGTTTAGATTGATTGCCGAACTGATCAACAAAACATACATCTCTTACTATTCCATTAATAGTTGCATGAGTTGCTATGATTTTAATAGTAAAATTAGAAATAATCTCTTCATAAGCAACTTTGCCTTTCTTGCGGATGGCAACATATTTTCCAAAATCTTTCTTGATATGAGTACGAAAAAAGCGTTTTGCTTCTTTTTTAGTTAAAATCTTTTTTGCTTCATCGGTTAAACTAGCCAGATATTCTTCAGGCGGTAAAGCTTTTTTTAGAACAGCATCAAACTCAACTTTATTTTTCCCGCACGAAACCGCATAATCAATATCAACTTTGCCTTGGTACATCCACGAATCAGGTAAAGTTGCAATCCTGCAGTCAAAGTTCTCTTTATTTAGTTTTTTAGCCATAATAAACGCAAAATATTCAGTGTCATAGCGTTTCATTGGCTCTTCTTTATAGTTTTTAAATTCGGGGTTATCTTTTATCTCATTATCGAACAAAATACAAACTTCGTTTATCTTATATTCTGCCAACAAATTTATTAATTCATTAAATTTAGACTCAACATAGGAGCTTATTCCCGGCAGCGCAACACAATTATATCCTAACTGGCACGCTGCTGAGGCTTTAAACTCGCCTTCAGTGATTATTAACGGTTTACCCAGCTCTATATTGGCTAACTGGTACAAAGGCACTTTAGACC
>Ga0272440_1002816_pt1 | contig 13351 bp, 8 predicted proteins | sample SSMMMBAug17_FD_192440 | JGI IMG/M metagenome (GOLD analysis project Ga0272440, IMG submission 192440) | Marine sediment archaeal communities from Little Sippewissett salt marsh, Falmouth, MA, United States - SSM-MMB-Aug17 | ecosystem: Environmental > Aquatic > Marine > Wetlands > Sediment ...
TAAAAGCCTGCCGAAAACTTTTTGTTTACCCTCAAACAAAAAACCGAAATCAAACCCTACAATTGTTCATAGGGCTTGATTTCGGTTTAAATTATTTGTGCATCAAATCGCCCCATGACGAATTAACCGATAAAATCCTTTACAAATAAAAATAATACAAAATACGACCACTCCGGTTGCAACAAGTAAAAGTTTAAAAGCCATTTCATAAAGCCAGAAAATGACCAATACGGTTTCAGTATCCATTTCTGCATAAACTGATGTAGTGCCAATTAATATATTATTAAGAATGATTCTTTGATACGAAGCATCAGGATGTTGATAACGTTCCTGTCCGAATATTTCAATAGGGTTGATAAGAATTAATATCAAAAATGTTCCCAAAAAAACAAAAAAAATTTTCGTATTTTTCATGATATGCCTTTCATAATCTTGTTTATTCGAAAAAAATCATAAAAGGCAATTTTTGTGCCATCCAAAATTTTTTGATCATTTTATTTATTTGTTTGGATATAGATTCATTTTATATTAAATTATCATTTAATATAGAGGGGTTATTATAAAACTCAATTGACAATTTATCTATTGAAAATGGCATGAATATTGCGTAATTGTTGATCATATTGATTTTTAATTGCCTTTACCTTGAAACCTGGACTATTTTCAGATATTATTATAATTATCAATAAATACAAACAAACGCGACCTGATAGTTTAAAAGACCTGTCAGGTTCAAAACAAGGAAAACTGTATGAGCGAACAACGCATATTAGTTGTTGAAGACAATAAAGCTGTGGCGAGACTCATTAGTTCAAGAGTAACACAAGAGTTGGATTTTATTACAAAAGTTGCCCACAGCTTTGAAGAAGCACGAGGTATTCTCGATGAAAATGATGCTTTTTTTCTTGCTATTCTGGATTTGAATTTGCCTGATGCGCCTGATGGTGAAATTGTCGATCTGGTACTTGCAAGAGAAATCCCTTCAATCGTCCTTACAGGCACCCTTGATGATGAGGTTCGTAAGCGTATTTTATCTAAGAATGTTGTAGATTATATTGTTAAAGAGGGAATGCATGCAATTGATTATGTGATTCATTTAATTAAACGTCTGAGAAATAATCGGAAAATCAAAGCATTGGTTGTGGATGACACCGCAACATTCAGACATCTTATTTCACGTCTGCTCACCCAACATAAATTCAACGTCATTACAGCCAATGATGGTCTTGATGCGCTTGAAATGGTAAAGCAGCATCCTGATCTCAAGCTGATACTCACAGATTACGAAATGCCCAACATGGATGGTTTTGAACTGGTCTCAGAATTAAGAAAAGATTTTACAAAGGATATGATGGCGATTATTGGTTTATCAGCAAATACCAGTGAAACCCTCTCTGCACAATTTCTCAAAAAAGGGGCCAATGACTTTTTATCCAAACCCTTTCTGAATGAAGAATTTTATTGTAGAGTTACACAAAATGTTGAAATTGTTGAACTGATTAATGAAATTCGTGAGGCATCCATCCGCGATTATTTAACCGGTCTTTATAATCGCAGATATCTTTATGAAATTGGAAACAACCTTCATTCCAACGCAATGCGTGATAATTTAGCAATTGCTGTTGGAATGGTAGATATTGACTATTTTAAAAAAATTAATGATACCTATGGTCACGATGTTGGTGATATTGCCTTGAAGCACGTAGCAAACCTTTTAACAGAACATGTTCGCCAAACAGATGTTGTATCCCGATGCGGCGGTGAAGAATTTTGTGTTATTTTAACCAATGTAGATCGTCAGCGCGCATTACTTGTTTTTGGTAAAATTAGAAAAATGATCGAAAAATCAGACATTCAGGCAGATGGCAAAATAATTAGGTTAACCATTTCCTGCGGTGTTTGTACCGAAATTAAAAATTCCTTGGAAAGCATGATCAAAAAAGCGGATGAAATGTTATACGAAGCAAAAGAAAGTGGTCGAAATCGCGTTGTAATTGATGTATAATTACTGAAAGTCCTGCAAAAATGGAGTAGCAGCATGTTATTAAAAAAAATGAAAATCAGGGATAAACTAATCCTTTTGTTTGGTCTATTTATTTTTGGTGCAGCAGGTACAATTGTTATTGTTTCAGCCTATATTGAAAATTCAATGATTAAAACTGAACTCACTGCCTACAAAAATGAACAATATGATCGTAAACATGATTATCTTAAAGACCAACTGAATACTGCAATGGTTTTGTTAAACCGCATCCAGCGACAGTGGAATGATGAAAAACAATTATTGGAAGATTACAAACAAAGATTAAAAATGCTGCTTGACATGCCTTATCATTTGCTCGAAAATCAGTATGAAAAAATTTCAAAATCCAATAAATCCAGCACACCCGATCTTTTTTCGGAAATGTCTGAACAAAAAGGCGTTTTGGATTTGCTAAAAACCCTCCGATTTGGTGATGATGGCTATTTCTGGGTTATGAATACGCAATACAAAATGCTTCTTAATCCGACTTTTTATAAACTGGAAGGACAGGTATTATCTGAGTATAAAAGGCATGGAAGGCTTGTTACTGCTAAAGGAAGCAAAATGCCTCTTTTTCAATACATGGTTCAAGAAGCAAAAGAACAACCTGAAGGCGCTATACTTCAATACCGATGGTCTGACCCAAACGATTGGAAAAAAATTCGAAAAAAAATCGCTTATGTCAGATATTTTAAACCCTGGGGCTGGATTATTGGAACCGGATTGTATGCAAATTTCAATGTGGATGCCGCAAAAGATAAAGCCATTGAAATGATTCGATTATTGAGTTATGGCAAGGATGGCTATTTTTGGGTGATGGATACTGATTTGAATTTAATCATGCATGGAGAAAATCGAAAACTTGAAGGGCTTTCTGTAAAAGAATACTTGCCCAATGGTAAGCCGGTTGTTATTGAAGAAACGAATAAACCTTTTTTTGAAAATATTGTATCAATGGTTCAGGATAAACCCAAAGGCTTGATGATCCGGTATCGATGGCCCCACAGTAAACTTGCTGAAAATTCTGTGAAAGAATCCTACGTTCGATACTTTGAGCCCTGGAATTGGATTGTTGGTACAGGATACCATACCTTAATTGTTGAAAAAGCCATTTTACAAAAAGAAATATTTTTTCACAACAAGATGGGCAGGGCTGTTTTTTTGGCCATTTCATTATCTTTTGTTTTTATCGTTGTTTTTGGTTTATTTATGTTTTTTATCTTTCGATATATCAGTTATAAATTGGGAACAGCACGAAATGTTTTTGATAATATTGTCAATGGTGATTTGACCATGCGGCTGGATTTCGGGCATCGTAAGGATGAAATTGGTTATTTTGCCAATTTATTCAATTCTGGCATGGAAAATATGCAGCACATTGTGCGAAATAATCACGAAACAGTCTCAACAATCGCACAGGTTTCAAAGACACTGAAACGCTCGGCTGATGATTTAAAAAACCGAATGGCAGAAATGAGTACGCAAGCTGAAACCACAGAAAGTGCAACTTCAAATGTAACCGAATTGATTGATGATGTTGCATCTGTCGCCCAGGAAATGAGCCAGCAGATGCTTATGTTTGCAAATTCAGCCAGTAATATTGCAAAAGATATTCAGACAAGTGGTGATACCACCCGAGATATTTCATCAAATTTGAATGATGTGGCTTCATCTGCTGAACGCATGTCAGAATCGGTCAATAATGTTGCCACTGCAATTGAAGAAATGTATGCATCACTGAACGAGGTGGCAAGAAGTTCGGGCAGAGGTGCTAATGTCACTCAGGAAGCATCTGATAAAGCCCATCAAGCTTCAGAAATGATGAATGGTCTGGGAAGTGCAGCGAAAGAAATTGGCGATGTGGTTGAATTGATTAATGACATTGCATCACAAACGAACCTTCTTGCACTTAACGCTACCATTGAAGCTGCTGGAGCAGGCAAATCTGGAAAGGGTTTTGCTGTGGTTGCCAATGAAGTTAAGGAATTGGCCAGGCAAACTGCCGGTGCCACTGAAACCATTCGGCTTAAAGTGGAAACCATGCAGAACAATACTGAATCATCCATTCGCGCGATTGATAGTATTGTTAATGTGATCACAGAAATCAACAATATTATGTCTACAATTGCATCAGCAGTTGAAGAACAAACAGCAACAACAAATGAAATTGCCAAGAGTATTACTGAGGCTGCAAGCTCGGCGGATTCGGTCTCGAAAAATGTAAGTCAGTGCGCTCGACAGGCGGATGATTCTGCCCTGACTGTTAAAGAATCTATTGATGCCGGGGTGGATATTGCGCATCAAATTAATGATCAGGCTTCTCAAATGAAAACAATTGCTCAAAAAGCGGTTGAATCCGCACAGCATACTGAAGAAGCCATGAAATCAGTTAAAAGCATGAAAGAAAATGTTCAGGCAACCCGAACTTTTTCTACTGACTCTATGGCAGTCGTTGAAGACTTGACTGTGCTTTCAGATAAACTTGGTAACAGTATGAAAAGATTCAAGGTGTAGATTATGGCAGGAATTACTGAAGATACATTAATATCAGAGTTTGTTGCAGAAAGTCGGGATCATCTCGATTCTCTGGAACCAGACTTATTACTCATGGAGCAGGATGGCGCTGATGTTTCATCTGAAGTTGTCAATCGTGCTTTTCGTGCAATTCATAGCATTAAGGGATCTTCGAGTGTCCTTGGATTTGATGCTTTGATGAAACTGTCCCACATCATGGAAAATGTTCTCATGCAAATCAGGAATAAAAAAATGATTCCTGATGCAGACAATATTGATGCACTCCTGCAAAGCGGGGATAAACTCAGTTTTATGATTGATGATGTCCACGCCAGTAATCAGGTGGATTGTACCGAAGAAATCAAACGATTGAACGACATTCTTGATGGACAATCAGAATCATCAACCAAACCCAAAAGCCCTGAAAAAAAATCCCCCCCTTCATTACCTTCTGAAAAGACAGCCAAAAGCAATCAATCTGACACAATTGTGCCAGATACAACTGAAACATTAAAAGATGCCTCTGAAACCATTGATGAAAAAACACCTTCCCAGAAAGACAGTTCTGACCAGGATGACTTGTCTGAAAAACAAACAACAGAAACGTCTTCAGATGAATTTTCTCAACAGGAAGATGATGCGCAGAGTATTGAGCCTGAAGTTTTATCAGATACTGCTCAACATGATGATGATTCTAGCGAAACTCAAGAATCGGAAATTATATCTGTTGCAATGAATACTGACAATCAATCTGACATCGGAAAGATAACCCTGACAGATGATTACAAAATACATATCGACATACATGGCACAGATCATATGGACTGTCGGATTGACCCAGAAAAATTGCTGGTCAGTTATCATGAAGAAAAACACATGTATGTCATGTTTATTTATGGGGCAACTGATTTACGAAATAAGAACAGAACCCCCGAAGAATTTCTGAATGATATGATCTCCTTTGGAACCTATTTGTATTCTGATTTTGCAGACGCTGATAAGCAAGCAAAGTCCATTTTTCACATGGTAATTTGGACCATTTTGGAAAAAGATCTCTTATTAGACGCCATTGATCTTCCTGACAATCAGGTGTATACATTTTCATCTGAAACAATACATGCACTGATTCAAAAAATAAAAACAGCTCAACCAGATAAATCCAGCCAGTTGATTGAAACAAAAATTGAAATCAAAAAAGAAGACATCCAGAAAGAGGTTGTTTCCAGCCCTAAACCCGATCAAAGCGTACCTCAAGATATCAGTGTCTCTGATGGTGCAATTATTTCTGAAACATCTTTGCAAGAAACAGATTCAAAATATATGCGGATTTCTTCACTGGAAACTGGAACAGGTCTTAAATTGGAAGCCTCTGGCCCGGATAAAGTTACTTTTGAAATTGATAACAGTAAAGTGGAATCCATTGTTGGAAAAAAGAAAAAATTGTTTGTTGTCTGGATCAATCCACAAAAAGACCTGGAAGCGAAATCCATTGATATTCAGGAACTCCTCAATGATATGAAATCATTGGGAGAATGTATCACGCACGATTTTGATCGGCCCATATCTGAAACAGATATTCAATATCACCATATGCTTGTTTCATCAATTATGGAAAAAGAATTACTGTGTAATGGGCTTGATTTTCCAAAAGATCAGGTCTTTCAATTTTTGTCAAAAGACCTGCTTGCTTCAATTAATAAAACCGAAATAAAAAAACCGCCTAAAAAGGAACAACCGCCCGATGTTCAAAGCCCAAAAAAATCGGATGTTCCAGCACCACAATTAAAAAAAGAAACAAAATCCATTCCAGCGCCCTCTGGTCAAAAGAAAAGAGCGCGTCAAAGTCAAATTACCGAAAATCTTCGCGTACCGGTCGATCTGATTGATCGTCTGATGAACCTTGCTGGAGAACTGGTTTTGGGCCGAAATCAATTGCGTCAGGAAATTGAAGAAAAGGTGGCTGATAACCCAAGATTAATCAATGTGATGCAAAATGTAAATCTGGTCACCAGCGAGATTCAGGAAAATATTATGCGGATGCGGATGCAGCCATTGTCAAGTATTTTTAATAAGTTCCCACGTGTTGTCAGAGATATTGCCAGACAATTATACAAAAAAGCAGAAATCATTATTGATGGTGGTGAAGTTGAACTGGATAAATCAATTTTGGAAAATCTGTCTGATCCATTGACACATATCATTCGTAACAGCCTGGATCATGGAATAGAACCCCCTGAAGTTCGTGTGAAAAATAACAAACAAGAAACTGGCTTGATTCATTTAACCGCCAGTCATGAAGGTTCTCAAGTCATTATTAAGGTTTCTGACAATGGACGCGGTATTGATGCTGACGTTCTGTCTGAAAAAGCCATTTCCAGTAATGTTGTCACCCAAGAACAAGTGGCTCGAATGAGTACAAAGCAAAAAACCAATTTAATATTTCTGCCCGGGTTTTCAACTGCAAAAGCGGTCTCTGATCTTTCCGGTCGTGGTGTTGGAATGGATGTTGTCAAAACCAATATTGAAAAATTGGGTGGTCACGTTGACCTGGATACAACCATTGGAAAAGGCACAATCGTTATCATTCGGCTCCCACTTACGTTGAGTATTATTCCATCATTGATTGTTGGTTCTTGTGGATATATATTTGCAATTCCTCAAATTAATGTTCAGGAGCTGGTCACGATTAAGGCATCGGAAATAAATAATAGAATGGAAAAAGTGGGGGATGCAACAGTCTTACGCTTGAGAGAACGATTGCTTCCAATGGTATGGCTTAATGAGGTCTTGGGATTAAGGAAAAATGAATGCACTGAAAAACAAATCGAATCCAAAATTGTCGAATCTCCTACAGCTTCTGATCATGGTAGCCGATTTTTAGAAGTATCCCAACTCAATTCATTGAAAAAAAATATTAATATTGTGGTACTTCGGGTAGGAACGAATAGTTTTGGGTTGGCTGTTAACCAGTTATTTGATAATGAAGAAATTGTTGTCAAACCCCTTTCACGACATATTAAAGATTGTAAATGTTTTTCTGGTTCAACAATCATGGGGGATGGCCGTGTGGCAATGATTCTGGATACTGCGGGTATTGCTGATTTCGCATTTCTTCGTTTTGCAGAGATTAGTGCCGAGGAAAGACGCCGAAGAGAACAGGAAGAACGCGACAAAAAAGATGCATCCAGGCGCAAACCCATTTTGTTATTTAATAATGCCCTGGATGAATTTTTTGGGCTGCCATTGTCAAATATATCTCGCCTGGAGTTGGTATCCAAAGAAAATATTCATCTGGTAGGGCAGCGCGAGTATATCAATTATAATGGTAAGGGACTGCCTTTGATCCGACTGGAGCATTTTCTGGCGGTCAACCCGCTTCCAGAACTGGATGAATTATACCTGATTATTCCAAAAACCAATGGACCGGTTGCTGGCATTATGGTGTCACGCATTATTAATATTTTAGATATTCAAGAAGATATTGCACGTGATGCTTATACACCAAAAGGCTTTCTGGGATCTGGATTTATTGAAGGTTATCTGACTTTTTTCCTTGATCCAGACGCTATTTTGCAATTTCTTGAAGAAGAAGGTGTATAATAATGAAACAATTATACAGGATAAATTTATGATTCAATTTGTAACATTTCGTATTGATGAACTATTGTTTGGTATCGATGTACTCAAAGTTCGGGAAATCAACAGAATCCTGGATATTACTGAAGTCCAGCATTCTCCGCCGCATATTCGCGGATTGGTGAATCTGCGGGGACAGGTTGTCACGATTTTTGATATGGGAATTCGGTTGGGCCTTAAAGAACGTGTGATATCTGAAGAAAGCCACAATATTGTATTAAAACGAGAACCTGTGGGACTTCTGGTCGATGCCATTGGTGACGTGGTACAAACTGATAAAGATCACATAGAACACTCACCCGCTAACGTAAGCGGCATTGAGAGCGATTTCATGGCAGGTGTGGTTCGGCAAAATAATGAATTGATTTTAATTCTTTCTACTGATAAAATCTTAAATGATAAAACTTTGACAAAAACCTCAAATGGAAAATAATCGTTGATGAAAATTACGCAAAAAGAATTTGATTTGTTTCGACAATTTATTCAGGAAAAATGTGGGATTGCACTGGATAATTCAAAGGGTTATTTGCTGGAAAACAGGCTGGCCCGATTGTTAAAAGAGTCTTTGTGCAATAACTTTAGCGAATTGTATTATAAGCTAAAAAACTCCAAATCGGAAACAATGCTCAATAAAATGATTGAGGCAATTACCACTAAAGAAACCTTGTGGTTTAGAGATCACTATCCATTCAAAGCAATGCAAGAAGTTATTTTTCCTGCCATTAATCAAAAAAGTCAGACATCAGATATTCATATCTGGTCCAGCGGATGTTCCACAGGTCAGGAAACATATTCTATTGCAATTACTGCACAGGAATTTCGAAAGAAGATTACCCATGGACAAAATTTTATCAATCGTCTTTCAATATTGGGTACTGATATCTCATCTCGGTCCATCGAACATGCGTTAATTGGCGAATATGATGAATTAGCGATTCAACGCGGCTTACCTGAAACCCGCCTCAAAGAATATTTTTATAAGAATGGCAATAACTGGCAAATAAATGATTCAATCAAAAAAATGACGATTTTTGAATATCTGAATCTTTTAGACCTTCCCAAACGATTTGGGCCATTTGACGTTATTTTTATTCGTAATGTTATGATTTATTTTTCAGAAGATCTCAAAAAACGCATATTTAAACGAATAACTTCAATCCTGAAAAAAAATGGATATCTTTTTTTAGGCACTGGAGAGACTGTACAGGGATATTCGGACCAATTTGCGACCTTGAAATATGAAGGGGGAATATATTTTCAGTTGGTTTAAGGAAGTCTGATGGAATTAACGAACGCTCAGGGCATTTTAATCCGACGCATTGATTATGGTGATACTGATTTAATACTCACATTTATCACACCCAAATTTGGCAAATTATCAGTGATTGCAAAATCGGCTAAAAAGAGCGTCAAGCGATTTGGCGGCATTCTCGAATTGTTTTACATGCTCGAACTGATTATTCGACCAGGTAAGGGGAATAAACCTTCGATACTTCAAACAGCCTCCCTTATGCGTCCTTTTGAAAAAATCAGAACCAATGTCATTCATACTGCATATGCAAGTTATTGGGCAGAATTAATCCATTTATTTGTTGAAGATAAAGCGGCTGATGACCAGATCTATCAGTTGTTCTTGTTTGTTATTGATCAGCTCAATCAAAATATGGTGCAGGCTGATGTACTTCATATTATGTTTCAAATACGTTTTTTGGTTATTTCAGGATTTCAACCCAATTTTATGCATTGTAACCAATGTAAAAAACAACTGGATCACATTCAGGGTCCAACATGTTGCTTTGATCTTCAAAAAGGAGCGATTTTTTGCCCAAAATGTGTTAAGCAGACACCGCATATCATTAAGCTTTCCAAAGGTACTATCAAGCATTTGATCTGGATCGCCAACCACAATATTCATGAGACCCATCGGCTAAAATATTCGAACGACGCATTGATCGAAGGAAAACTTTTTCTAGAACGATTTATTCCCTTTTGCATTGGAAAAATGCCAAAAAGCTTATTGTTTTTAAAAAAACTTCAAAAACAAAGGATTTAATCCATGCACCAAAAGACTGAATTGGAACAGAGTAAAAAAAATCTGAAACAATTGTTTGATAAAATTGGTGATTTTTTATTTATTATTAAGACTAATGGTAAAATTGTTCAATGTAATACTTTTATGAGCAAACGCTTGAAGTATAAAAGAAATGAAATCAATAAATTATATATTCACAATCTCTATCCTGTAAATTATAAAAACGAAATATTACAAATTTTTGATCAAATGCGTGATGGTAATATCTCAAGCACATCAATTCCCATGATTACGAAACGCAACCAGGAAATTCCTGTAGAAACCTGTGCCAGCCCGGGTCGATGGCATGATGAAGCGGTAATGTTTTGTATTGCACGCGATATGACCGAGCGTAACAAACTTGAAGATTCATGGCGAAAATATGCTTTTATTGCCAATTCTTCCAGAGAATTTATGACCTTGATTGACAAAAAATATCGTTACGAGGCAGTCAACGACTCATATTGTAAGGCGCACAAACTTTCACGAGACAATATTGTTGGACATGATGTCAGTTCAATCTGGGGGCCAGATACATATCAATATATTATAAAAAATCATATTGACGAATGCTTTTCTGGTAAGGAAGTCCATTATGAAGCCTGGTTTCAGTTTCAAAACCAGGAACGTCGCTACTATTCTGTTCGTTATTATTGTTATCGGGATGAAAATGATGAGCCCACGCATGTTGCTGTTGTTTCGCGTGACATTACTGCGCGTCAGCTCGCCCTTGAAGCACTCGAAAGAAGTGAAACCCGATATCGTCTTTTGGTTGAAGAAATGGATGATCTGGTTGTTCAAATTGATGTAGAGGGGCTCATTTTATTTATTAATCACGCTGTGAAAAAAATGTTTGGAAAAACATCAAGTCAATGTATTGGCCTGAATGCGTTTGAATATTTAGAGCCTGAAGATCAAACGATTGCAAAATCAAACATTGCCAGATGGATCAAGGAAAAGCGCAAACATGTTGTTGTTGAAAATCAAATGCACGTTCATGATAATCAGATAAAAAACTTTTTGTGGAATATCAATTTCTTTCATGATACTGATGATGGCGTTCCGACGCTTAACTGCATAGCACGAGATGTCACTGAACTGAAAAAAGCTGAAACCATTCTTCAAGACCAAAAAAAATTACTTCAAACAGCCCATGACAACCTCGAACAACGTGTTGAAGCACGAACCAGCGAGTTGAAAACAGCCAATGAACAATTAATAAAAGAAATCGAGGAACGTAAACAGGCTGAAAAAGCGCTGGTTGAAAGTGAAACAAAGTTAAAAAAAGCCAAGGAAGAGGCTGAGCGTGCCAATTCATCCAAAAGTATATTTTTAGCAAACATGAGTCATGAAATAAGAACGCCCATCAGTGGGATCATCGGTGCCTCTGAAATGTTGATGTTATCGAATTTGTCAAATGATCATAAAGAGACCATTGGCATGATTAAGAATTCTGCGGCCTCACTGCTCACAATTATCAATGATATTCTGGATTTATCCAAAATTGAAGCCCAAAAGCTTGAAATTCTCAGGGAAGATTTTGATTTATATGAAAGTATGAAAAATCATCTAAAACCCTTCTCCATTGAGGTACATCAAAAAGGCCTGGAAATGACATTGAATATACTTCCTGACGTACCACAATTTTTAAGAGGAGATTCCCATCGTGTAGGGCAGGTACTGCGGAATATTGTCGGCAACGCATTGAAATTTACCGATCAGGGACAAATCTTAATTACAGTAAAGAATGTTTACAATCACACCTATCCTGTACATTTATTGTTTTCAGTTTCAGACACAGGAAAAGGAATTCCTGACAACAAAATACCTCAGTTGTTTCAAACCTATTCCCAGGTTGATGATTCACCTCAGAAAAAGCGCAAGGGAACCGGGTTGGGGTTGTCAATATCAAAACAAATTGTTGAGCTTATGGGGGGAAGAATCTGGGCTGAAAGTAAACCTGGAAAAGGGAGTACTTTTTATTTCACTGTGGTCTTTGATAAAGCGAAAGCGGAAACCCCAAAAAATCCAGTGGGCATTCAATATGAAATAGATCATCAACAGATGGCACCTTTACGTATTTTATTGGCAGAAGACAACAAATTAAATCAGAAATTTGTATCCTGTTTGCTGAGCCAATCGGGTCATCAGGTTTTTTGTGTAGATAATGGAAATGAAGTATTGGAAGCAATGGAGCAGATGCGGTTTGATTTAATTCTGATGGATGTTCAAATGCCTGAACTTGATGGTGTTGCTGCAACCAAAAAGATTCGATCCACACAAAACGATAAAATTAATTCTGATATTCCCATCATCGCCCTGACTGCTTACGCCATGAAAGGAGATCGTGAACGTTTTATTAGTGCCGGTATGGATGACTATATTACAAAACCGGTCAATTTCAACGAACTAAAATGGATTATGACCCGCGTACTGAATACCCATCATAAGCATTTTTCAGAAAGCATGCCTTCAAACGAACAAGCCAATCGCCTGCCATCATTAGACCAACAAACAGGCATGCATCGGGTGAAAGGAAAAACTGAATTGTTACATGAACTTTATCAAATGTACCTTTCAGACTTACCTGAACTGCTTCAAAAAATGAAAAAAGCAGTGGACCAATCTGATTTTGAAACACTAAGCAATACCGCCCATCGCATGAAAAGCACTTCTGGAACTATTGGTGCTGTTCAATCTCAACATTTGTCTCATCAGATTGAAATTGCCTCAAGAAATCATAATTTGAACAAGGTCAACCAGTTGTTTCCTGAATTGATTGATGAAATTAAACAACTGGAATTATTGATTCAACAACAATTATTGGAATAAGGGGTCGGACATTTAAACAACGACGCATCGAATGGTCGTTATTGGGAAACATGGTAAATCATTAGTAATGATTCCTTATAATAATCAATAAATTGGAAACATTCACAATATGTACAGAAAACTGTTTAAACAATACGAAAATATTGAAAATCAAGTTAAGAAAAGAATTCCTCTCATTCATCAGGCATCCCTAAAGATAATAAAACAAAAAGATTCCCGCAATTATAAAAATAAACAAATGCATTAACATTCCAGAAAAATTAATCCATCGAATT
>Ga0272440_1002817_pt1 | contig 13348 bp, 6 predicted proteins | sample SSMMMBAug17_FD_192440 | JGI IMG/M metagenome (GOLD analysis project Ga0272440, IMG submission 192440) | Marine sediment archaeal communities from Little Sippewissett salt marsh, Falmouth, MA, United States - SSM-MMB-Aug17 | ecosystem: Environmental > Aquatic > Marine > Wetlands > Sediment ...
CGCAGTGGACAAAGTGGACAAAGTGGACTAAAAAAAACTATTTTATTGTCCACTTTGTCCACTGCGTCCACTTTGTCCACTGCGTCCACTGCGTCCACTTTGTCCACTGCGTCCACTGCGTCCACTAAACACCATCCCCCCAAAAAAAAGGAGTAAAATATAAAAACAATGAATAAAACAATTTTATTTTTAATATTTTTAACATTTTTGCTTTTTTCTCAAAATATCTATTCAAATGAGACCTTACCTATCACAATAGTCGCAGAGCAAGATTTCCCACCATATAATTTTAATAATCAAGATTATAAACCAACTGGAATATCAGTAGATCTCATACAAGCAATTATAGATGATCTTGGTATGAATAATAAGATTATGACTGTACCCTGGGCAAGATGTTATAAAATGGGTTTAAAACAAAAAAATGTTCTTGTAGTTGGTATTTCAAAAATGAAACACAGAAATAATTTATTTAAATGGGTTGGAAAAATAACTTCATTCAGTGCAACTTTTTATAAGCTTAAAAAAAGAGATGATATAATTATTAAAAATTTAGAAGATTTAAAGAAATATACTATTGGTGTCTTACTGGATGATTCCAGAGCACAGTATCTTTTAAATAAAGGATTTAAAAAAGATTTGCAGCTTATCATTAACAGAAGTAACACTCTTTCTTTTAAACAGCTATTTTTCAAAAGAATTGATCTTGTTCCTTTTGATAAACCAGGATTAAAATATTTACTTCAACATTTAAATGATAATAACAATGAAATAAAATTTTTCTATGATATTAATAAATTAAAAGAGGTCTATACAATTAATGATTTTTCTGAAGGACTTTGGATAGCTTTTAATAAAGAAACTTCTGATAAAATTGTCAATAAATTTCGAGAGTCTTACCAAAGGATAGCAAAAAAAGGTGTAATAGAAAAATTACAAAAAAAATGGGATTGTTTATATTGATGTTCTCGTAAAAAGTCAAAAAATAAGATTTTTTCTGTGTAACAATTTGAAATTATTAATACTGATTTTTGTAAAATTGACTTTTTACGAGACCATCTATATTGATTGATTATAAAATATTATAGATGCTTCAAAATCTTGACTTTTTAGGTAATTCATTTTATTAGACTCAAGATAAAAAAAATATTATAGAAAATAAAAAAATAAATATTTCAAAGGATTAATAAACATGACATTTATAAAGTTGATATTTTTAATCTTTTTTTCAATATCATTAAATTTTAATGCAGCTGCTGAAGATATTTTTGATGCTTCTAAGGGAGGAAGGTTAGAAATTGTAAAACAAATGATTCAAGATGATCCTGATATTGTTTTTGCTAAAGATTCTTTTGGAGATACCTGTTTACACAAAGCCTCTGCTTATGATCACGAAATGATAGTTAAGGAAATTCTTAAGCAAAAAAAAATAGATATTGACGCTGTTAATGACAATAATGAAACTTGTTTATTTTTAGCCGCAAGATTTGGAAGTTATAACATTTTTAAATTTTTAATTGAAAAAGGCGCAGATTATTCGATACTTGATAAAGATGATAATACAATTTTGCATGCTGCTGCTATGTCTAAACATAATGATTCATCTGCAATTGCCATGTTTATTATTAACAAGTTTATAAAAGAAATGACAAATGATAATGGAATAGATATAAATCAAAAAAATGTTATGGGAATGACACCGCTGCATATAGCATCAAAATCAGGAAATAATGAAACTGCTAAAATACTTATTCAAAATGGCTCAAATATAAATGCTAAAGACAAATTATCCAGAACAGGATTACACTGGGCTGCTGAAGGTGGTAAATTTGTCTTAGTAAAAACTTTAATTAATAATAATATTTCAATAAATTTAACTTGTATAAATAAACGCAGTGCTTTACATCTGGCAGTGATTGCTAATCGTGTTAATATTGTAAAATATCTTTTAGCAAATGGAGCTGATTTTAAATTATTAGATAATAATGGCAAAACACCGCTAAGAATAGCTTTAGAACATAATCATAGACAAATAATTGATTTATTAGTTATGCAAGGTGCTTTAGAATAATAAAAACTAAATAGTGAACAAAATTATAATAATCCAACCTTGGTTTCTTCAATCATAAGAAATGTAAGTCGATGTTTGTCGGTGTTTGTCGGTGTTTGTCGGTGTTTGTCGGTGTTTGTCCATACGAAATTCGAAAAGTCACTATTTGTCAGTTTTTAAAATAACAATAAATAAAAAAAAATCAGGAACTTTTCATGTTCACTTTAAAAAAATATCGATTCTTAACAGTTTTCATCTTATTTTATTTTTTTATTTGCACATCTGTATTCAGTGAACCTGTTAAACCAGGTGATAAAATTACATTTAAAATTAACAATAATGCTGATAGTGAAGCCAGTATGGAAGGTATTCAGGTGCAAAATCTTGTTTTTCCGCCTTTTGTTGTTAAGACTCAGGACTTCCCTCAAACCATACCTGTTGGAGGTTCTGGATCAATGATTTTTACAGTAAAATGTGCTGATGGAAATCCAAGTGGAACAATAAGTTTTAACCTGTCTTGCAGCCAGCAGGATAATTGTTTAATCAGTATGCCTGACTCCTGGAGCAAATCAGTCAGCTTAGAACTTGAAAAATGTGATGATGAAAACCCTTGCACAGATGATGAATGTGATGTTGGAACTGGTGAATGCAAATTTGAAGAAAAAGATTGTGATGATAATGATTTATGCACTGAAGATTCATGTGATCCTGATACTGGTGAATGTAAACACGAAGACAAATGTGATGATGACAATGAATGTACTGAGGATTCATGCAACCCCGCAACTGGTGAATGTCAGCATATTGAAAAAGAATTGGATATTTGTCAGGAATGCAGAGATAAAAAGATTGTAAATAAATGTGATGATAATAATGAATGTACTGAAGATATTTGCGATCCTTCAACTGGAGCCTGCACGTACAAAGATGTAGAACTTACAAAATGTCAGGAATGTGTTAACAAAAAAATTGTTGATAAAGATTGTGATGATAATAATGAATGTACTGAGGACTCGTGTAATCCAGAAACTGGTCAATGCAGCCATGTCCAAAAAGAATTAGATATTTGTCATGAATGTAAAGATGGAAAAATAATTAATAAATGTGATGATAATAATGAATGTACTGAGGATTCATGTGATCCAGAAACAGGACAGTGTACAAATACACCAAAAGAGCTTGGAATCTGTCAAAAATGTGAGAATAACAGAATTATAAATAAATGTGATGACAATAATGAATGCACACAGGATATTTGTGATCCTGAAACAGGCGCATGTACTCATATGCCGGTTGAGTTAAACAGATGTCAGGAATGTGTAAATGGAAGAATTGTCTCAAAAGACTGTAATGATTCTGATTCCTGCACAATAGACTCATGTGATCCATCGGCTGGATGTCAGCATCAGCCAGATCCTGACTGTGATACAGATAATCCAGATCCAACATATATTCAATATCCTCGACATGGTGAAATGCCTCCTGAGTTTGAATCTATATTACAATTATCAACAAATCCTGACTCTGAATGTAAAAGTTTTGGCTTTAATTTTGAAATTGAAACTCCTGCTATTTTGACAATTCAAATCTTTAATGATCAGGCAAAGCCAGTTAAAAAGCTTATTAAAAGGCAATACTATGATATTGGCTCTTATGTTATTGAATGGGATGGTACAGATGATCAGGGAATTATGCTTGAACCCGGTGATTATAAATATTTAATAAATGGTGTTAATACTCGAAATGCTCTTGATATATGGACTAAATCAGGTCAAATTCATATTGATTCTACTAAACCAACAGCAAATATCACTGCAATCAAAGTTGACAGTCCACTGTATGGCTATTACACAATATATGGACAGGCAATGGATGAGCATTTTAAATGGTATTATCTTGAATGTTTCAATGATCTTAATTATTTATATATTAAATATTCAAGTGATTCAATTAACAACGATATACTTGGTTCATTTGATACTTCTAATTTAGATGATGGTGAATATACGATCAAACTTACTGTACGAGATCATGCATGCAATACTTCAAGTTTTGAAAAACAGTTGATAATTGATAAAACAACTAAAAATTTAAAACTTTTTGTTGATGATATTATATTTGACCATAATTATGGTTCTTCAGGATATGTACCAACATCTGACAGCATTGATGTCTGGATTGAAGACGATATTGAAGAAAATTCAACAAGTATTGGAGATTGGCAATGGGATGATCAAATATTTTATAGCGGAAATCTTTCACATACAGATCCATTAAGCACTGGAGTACATGGTCATTATTTTATACATGCTGTTAATGGTCTTAATTTAAGCTCTGAAGAAAATATAATTCAATATGTATATTTAGATCCAAATAATCCGCCTCAGCAAATTATGCTCCAATTTTACACAGATGAAGGCAATGGTGAGCATAGAGCGTATTGGGGCAAGAATCTTATAATAACTGCATCTAATTCAGGCGGGGCATCTTTATATCCAATGGGTAATTTACCAGAAACTGGTAAATGGATTAGATTGAAAGTATCTGCTAAAAACGTTGGACTTGTTGATAAAACAATAAAAGGAATGTCTTTTATTACTTATGATGGTAAAGCATGGTGGGATAAAACTACAAAAAGCAGCGATTATAACGAATCTCAAGATAAATCATGGATTTTAGCTTCACAAATTGGCACTGATAACAGCTCGAATGTTAAATTCAAATTTACTACTAATAAAGACTCAAGAATAAAGCTAAACATATATAATGAAGAAAATTATCTTGTAAAAACTGTGTTTGATGAATTTTATAATGAAGGTTCATATGCGGCAATATGGGATTCAACTGATAATACAGGTCAGATGGTTTCTGATGGAATATATTATTTTCAATTTTCGTCTCCTCAATATTCAATTGACAGTAATTCTTATGCAAATATTGATTCAGACTGGTCAGATCAAATTGTCGAAAAGCAAATTTCTGTATTAGATTCTAAAGGAGATAATTATTATATAAATGAAAATATTGTTTATAAAGAATCATCTCAGGAAAGCAATAATTTCATTATAACAGGTCAAAATTTTAATCTTGAATCTTTTAATCCATGTGCAATCGATGTTGATATTAATGATAATATTTATATAGCTGACTGTTTAATTTCAAAAATATTTAAACTAAATAAATATGGATATTATATTAATAATATAGATTCTACATATTTTAGTAATGATTTACTTTATGAAAATAAAATAATAAATTTGCCGTCTGCTGTTAAAATTGACGACAGTAACGATATGTTTGTATTAAATGATAATAATGAAATAATTAAACTTGCAAGTTCAAGGGGTTTAATAAATTTAAAAAATATTTATGCAAATATAAGAATTCCTTATGAAAATTCTTTGCTGTATGCATATATACCTGTTATTGGGACTGCATCAGCAAGAAATTTTAAAAAGTTTGAACTTTCATATAAATTATCTGAATCAACAGATGAATGGACAATATTTAATACATCTTATAGTGAAACTTTTGATGATTTTAAGCCAATACCGGGTGTGAGAACAATCTATGGAAATTTAGGTACTTTACACGTCAGTGTTTTGCCCTATGACCGCGTTGGCGGAATGCCTATGGGTACTTATGATATTAGACTCAGAGTATATAATCAAAATGATGATTATGCTGATGACTATGTAACTGTTGTTGTTGGAAGAGTTGTAGGAAGGTCTAAATCATTTATTGAAAGTAATGATAAGCTGGTAAAATTAAGCTTTCCAAATGGTTCAATTGTTGATGATAATGATTTATTTTCTATTGAAAAAATAGAACATGACAAAGCTCCTCCAATAAATGATCCTGAAATTTTTCCTGTTGGAAATATCTATGAAATAAGACCTGCTTCTTATAAATTTTTAAAAGATATAACACTTTCTATGTTTTATACTGATGATCAGGTTGGTTCCTATGATGAAAACACTTTAAAAATTTACAGATACAATCCAATAACGCAAAAATGGATATTTGTATATGCTAATTTAAATATTAATAAAAATGTTTTAGAAACAAGGCTTTCAGAATTTAACGATTACAAAGTATATTATGCTGTCATGTCTGACCCTCCTCCAGCACCTGTGATTTTTCAGCCTGAATCGGTTACAAATTTAACAAGTATTAATATATTTGGTATTGCAAGCCCGGGTGTTAATGTTGAACTTTTTGTAAATAATAATAGTCAGGGAAGCACTCTTGCTGATGAAAATACTGGAAATTTCTTTAAAACCGGCCTTAATCTTGTTACAGGAAATAACATAATTACAGCACATGCAACTGACCCTGTTGGAAATACAAGCCCAATTTCAGATCCAGTAACAGTTACAGTTATTTTTTCTCAACCACAATCAATAACGTCTGTTATGTTTATGACTGCTGATTATTCAAGAGTGTTAACTGAAGATGCTGCAATTGGACAATCATTATTTATTGAACTAAAAGGAATTGACAGTAAGCCAGAATCAATTGACAGTGCTAATATTATGTTAAAAAGCAGTGCAACTGATCCAGATGGTTTTATTGTGCAGCTTCTTGAAACAGGTTTAAATACTGGTGTTTATAGGGCATGGGCTAATATTTCAGAAGAATCTGATTCATCAAAAAATACAATTGGTGTTTCAGCTTCATTTATTGAAAATATTTCAGCAATTGCGCAAAATGATATTTCAAAATATGCCTCAGTAAATACAGTTGATAAAAATCCGCCGCCTGCGCCAATAATATCATCGCCAACTCATCCATCCTTGTGTCAGGATACTTTTGAAAATAATACAGGTACATGGTCAAATATGAGCAACAGTTTTGGTGCAGACATTATAAGATCACAAGATACAGCTTCAACTGGATATTATTCACTTAAATTGATAAATACTGAAGAAGGCGGTGATTTTGGAGTTTATATCAATAAAACTGGTTTTGATGCCAGAGAATTTCCAATTATCAGCTTTGATTATAAAATTTCAAATGGTATTAAGCTGAATATTGTTGCTTATGTTAACTCAATGTTAAAAGAAATTGTTTTTACTGATGATCCAAAAACAGTGGAAACCTTTGGAGAAGATGAATACAGGACTATAGGAACTGTTGATAATGTTATTGCTGATAATCAGTTTCATAGTGCTCAGTTTAATTTATATAATATGCTTAAAAATGATGACCCTGACCAGTCAAATTATTTTGTAGAAGAAATCTATTTTGCAGATTACAATCTACCAGGATGGATGGAACTGGGAATGGGCAACGAAAACGCTGAGGGCGCAACATGGTATATTGATAATTTTATTATATCAGAAAGCGGAAAATCAAACAATGATCCGATTTTTATTATAGATCCTGATGATGCAAGTGTTGTAGAATATAGTTATACAATTGATCAAAATCCTGATACTATTTGTGATCTTATAAGCGAGGGAAGCAGCCAGACAATAACTTTTACTGATCTTAAAGATGGAATCTGGTATTTTCACATAAGGTCGCTTGATGGAGGAAGAAACTGGGGACCTACAAATCATTACAGAATTATGATAGATGCAAATGCACCTGTTGCAAAGGAGCCTTTTCCTGCTGATGGAACAAGCTCAGGAAATTTAGATATCAGTATAAAAATTACTGATGGCACTGGAAGCGGGGTTGATCCTGATACAATAGAACTGAAAATTGATGATATAATTTATAATATGGATTCTGGAGCTCTCAGCTATAATGAATTTAATGGAATTTTATCATTTTCTATCTGGAAATTAGATTCTAATGAACAATTATGGGAAGATGGACAAAAAATATCTGTAAGTCTGATTTCAGCAAAGGATTTTGCTGGTAATCAATTATTAGAGCCATATTCATGGAGCTTTAATGTTGATTATTCAAGGCTTGCAGGAGGTTTTTTATCCCTTTTAACAACTCAGGGAGGTTTTAGCCCATCATGGTCATTTGATGGAAAACATATTGCATTTATGTCTGAAAAAAGCGGAAATCAAGATATATGGATAATTGAATCTGATGATTATGCCCAACAAAAAGGAACAATAAAACAAATTACATTTGATCAGGCAAATGATCATCATCCAGCCTGCTCAAAAAAGGACTCGCAAATTGCTTTTGTTTCAGATAGAGATGGTTTTAATCATATTTATATTATTAAGAGTGATGGAACAGGGCTTTTTCAGTTAACATCAAAAGAAACAAATGATTCACATCCTTCATGGTCTCCAAATAATGACAGAATTGTTTTTTCCAGAGATAATGAAATATGGATGATCAACCCTGATGGAACCAATGAATCACAAATAACTTTTGATTCAATTGAATACTATCTTGATCCAGTATGGTCGCCTGATGGAACAAAAATAGCCTTTACAAAGACTTTATATGTAAATGAAGTTGCTGTTATGAATATTGATGGAACAAATCAAAAGGTTCTTACACAAAGTGGAGCAGATACTCTTCCAGCATGGTCAAAATCAACAGATCAGATAATTTTTGTTACAAATAGAGATCAAAATACAAATTCTATTAGAGTTATAAACACTAATGGAAGCAGCGAACTTTCTTACCTTGATAATAATGGATTATGGTGGGATTCTGAGCCTGATCATTCGCCAATTGATGATAATATCGCAATTCAATCAACAAGAAATGGAACATGGAATATTTGGGTAAAAACAAAACTTCAATTATCAAACCTTAAAGCTGTGCCTGAAAGCTTTTCACCAAATAATGATGGATTATTTGATGAAACAGTTATTTCTTTTGAACTTATTGGGGGTGGATGCGATATTGATCTTTATATCTTTGACAGCGAAATGAACCATGTTTTAACTTTATTGGATTCAGAGCAGAGATCACCAGGATTAAATGAAATTATATTTAATGGTAAAGACAGTTCTGAAAAAATATTACCTGATGGTGATTATACTTATAAAATAGATATAAAAGCAAATGGACAAAATGATATAATACAAACAGGTATTGTTATAATTGATACCAGTCCGCCTGAATATGCTGATTATTCGATAGTTGATATTGATGAAAATCAAAAATCAGTATCTGTAACAATAAATGATAAATCTGGATACAGCGAAACAAACCTTCAATTTGGCATTTCAAGCTCTGAAAATCAAACTATACCAGATATTATAAGCTGGAGTAATTTTTCAGATACAACACAGGGAACACTTGATCTTAGATGGTCAAATTATGACAATTATTATGTTTATGTAAGAGCCTATGCTCAGGATAGTCTTGGTAATGCATCTTTTTCAAATACTCTTAAAAATAAGATTTCAGTTTTTGATAAGGGATATCAGGATATTGGTCTTCACAATGGATGGAATTTGATGAGTTTTAGCGTTAACAAGTGTTTTTATGTTGAAAATATTCCTGAAGTTTTTATGATTGATGGTATTGAGTTTGAACAGGTAGAAAGTATAAAAAATATTTTGAGTACAATAGATGGTTATTATTCTTATGTAAGAGGGTTTGATGAAACTGGAGCAAAGTCGTATAATTTAACAGAAATTGGTAATATGAAATATATGGCTGCAGGCTATGGATATTGGATAAAAATTAATGAAGATTCTCCTTTTGATGATAATGGTTTGGTTTATTTAAGATTGACAGGAGATTATGTTTCTGATGAAACAATAATACAACTTAATCAGGGGTGGAATCTTATAGGTTATCTTGGAAATAAGGTTAAATACATTGGAGCTTATCCACAGGTTCATTTTCCCGATGATGTTATTTTATCCCCACAATCAAGTATATCTGAAATCTTCTCATCAATAAATGGAAAGTATGAATATATCAGAGGATTTGATCAGGATGGCGCAAGTTCATATAATTTAACACCAATAAGCAATATGAAATATACTGGCCCTGGATATGGATACTGGATTAAGGTTTCAGAAGGCCAAAATCCCCAATTATTGTGGAAATAAAGATCATTTCCGAAAAAGAATATCAAATAAAGTATCTTCTCCATATTTCAGGGTAGAATTAACTATTTAAAATTTTTAGATATTATTTTATGCCCCAAAGGGGCTAAGGTGATTTCCGAAAAAGAATATACCAAGGATTCAAGTCAGTTTGTAGTTCCGCCTTCAGGCGGTTCTTTTAAAGTCCCAGGGCACATTAATAATTAATAAAAGAACCGCCTAAAGGCGGAACTACAAACTGGATGTCCCTTAATTATTTGGTATATTCTTTTTCGGAAATCACCTAAAGCATGTAGCCTGGGGCTTTAGTCCCAGGTTAATAAAAAATAAAAATCTCTTAAGCCCTGAAGGGGCGAAAGTTCATCCCTATCGCCCCTTCGGGGCTTAACAATTTTTATTTTATTAACCTGGGGCTAAAGCCCCAGGCTACATGCTTTAGCCCCTTCGGGGCTCACTAAATGTTACAATCAAGAATATTTTTCATTAATTTTCTGGATTGTAACATTGATTTAATATGAAATTAGTAATTATAAAAATAAATATATTAACTTTAAATCACGATATTACTAAATAGATTAATAAATATTTTTTTGAATATTTGATTAATATGAAACAGCTTAAAATAACAATTTATTTTTTTTTCAATCCTAAATTTCAGTCTGAATATTGGGGATATTATAAAGAACTAATTGAATACAAAATAAATCCAACACAAGAGAGGTCAGAGGAATTATCAGTATTGTTTGACCAGTTATTTTCAACACTAACAGGTTATGAAAAGCTAGACCAAAGGATAAAGAAAACCAGTGGAAAAGAATCTGGATTATTAGCAGTGTTAGACTATCCAGAAATTCCATTACTTTACTAACTTACTATATCACGTTATTTTCAGCACAAAAAGACGTGAACATTGATCTATGATAAATTTCAAAAAAGAATTTATGAATATATTGGCGGCATAATACGTGAGAAAAAAAGGAAACTGATATCTATTGGAGGTATGAGTGATCACGTTCATTTATTTGACAAATTGAGAGCGAGCGAGAGTATTTCTAAAGCAATAGGGGAATTGAAAGGTAGTTCTTCAAAATGGATTGATGAAAAGAAGCTTTATGATGGACATTTTTCTTGGCAGGCGGGATTTGGTGCATTTTCAGTTAGTGAATCCCAAATCAATGAAATAGCAAGATACATTGAATATCAAAAAAACATCATAAGATAAAATCATTCAATTCAAAGAGGAATTTATTGCAATTTTGGAAAAACATAACATCCTGTATGATCCTATTTACATTTGGGAGTAACATATGTAGAGAAAAAAACTGTCGCCCCTTCGGGGCTTTAGGAGAGAGGGTGTGAATATACCTGAGGCTAAAGCTACAGGCTACATGCTTTAGCGCCTTTGGCGCAAGAAAACAATCTAATTATTCATACAACAAAAAATTATACATACTGACAAATGATCTTATCTTAAATAATTAGTTATTTTTCCTTTCAACCATGAAATATGGAGAGGATACGTATATTCTTTTTCGGAAATCACCTTAAGTGTAAGTCTGTGATTGTCAGTGTAGGTTCACACGAAATAAGAAAAAACAAAGTTGAACCATAATATTATCTAATAAAATCCAATTTAGGTTTTTCGAAATTTGTAGGTAATTTAATATAATGAAGATATGGTTTTAAAAATATTTTTCACAAAAACTACAATTAATGATGTAATTTACCATCCAATAAGTTTTTTTGCTCTACTTCCCAATTCAACTATTTTTGATTTAAATTTACTCTTAGATGAATCACTGGTTAAATATTTATGAAGCGATTTTTCTTTAATTTCTTTTGATTTTGTTATTCCTCCAGAATTATAAAGATATACAATCTGATCAGGACTTATATGATTTAGTATTTGTTCTGAATACGTTGAAATAATTATTCGTTTGTCTTCAGCATATTTGTATAAAATTGCAAGAAGCTTAAAAAATAATCCATAATGAACAGATGTTTCTGGCTCCTGAATAATTAATAAAGGAGTTTTTTCATATAATAATACAAATAATATGTTTATTATTCTTCTTGTTCCAAATGGCAGCCATGAAAAAGGAAATGATTTTCCAAATACTTTAAACCTCCATATATTAAATTCAAATGATTCACCTTTTTCATTTTTTGCATTTATTTCTGAAAGTTCTATATCATCAATAAGTTCAAGTGATTTCAATAATGTTTTAAAATCATAAAACCTGTCTGAGTTGTTTTTAAAAAAATCATATAATTGAAAACTAAACTCTAAGTTATTATCCTTTACTTGCTTATCTTTTAAGTATTGTTCAAAATCTGATATGGAAAACAACGCAGGTTCTCTTATTGAAAAAAGGCTTATAAATTTTACACGAGACATGTCAAGAAGAATAGCAGCAATTATGTTTTCATAATTACTAATTGTTTTTAAATAATCTGGTCTTTCTTCTAATAATAGAGCATTTTTAACAGCATTTAATGCTGAGGAATCAATAGGAATAAAAAGAGGTGATTTGCATCCAAAAATACGCATTTTATATTCGTCAATTTTTTTTAACAGTTCAACTTTTTTCCCCTGCTCAACTATATATAAGGAATCAATTATCGAAGCTTTTTTTTTACCATAATATCCAAACGAATATATTAATGTATATTCTTTTATAGTAAAAATAATCTTTATGAAAAAACCTTTTGTAACATTTAAGTCATTATCTTTAGGAATTTTACCAGAAAATGCAAGCATACAAGCAGTATAAATACCAGTTAATACGTTTGTTTTGCCGGCTCCTGTTTTTCCAATTACAGCATTAATTGGGAATAATAAATTGATTTTGATTTTTTTTAAAGATTTATAATTATGCAGTTCAATTTCTTTAATCATAAATATCGTCAATCTCTTTACAAATCAAATCACATATTCTCTGGTTAATGATATCTTTAATATTAAAAAGATTTGGAATTACAATAATTAATTATTGGTTATCCGGCAATTTCTCTCTGCCGACGTCAACTATCATATTGATTTTATTATTCTCTCAGCCCCTTTTCGAACAGGAAGTCTGCTTTTCTCAGTTATGGATTTTTCGACCGACCCTACCCATGTGTTTATTAGTTTTGAACTACAATATTTAAGTGGCATAAGCCTAATTTTAAGTTATAACATGACTTTACAAATAATTTAAGTCAGATGTTTGTAATTTGTATTATCTTGATTACCAAATAACAAATTCACAACACTTATATCCTCATCAATTTCATCCCAGTGTATACCTGTTCCACCACCACTTATTGT
>Ga0272440_1002818_pt1 | contig 13339 bp, 1 predicted proteins | sample SSMMMBAug17_FD_192440 | JGI IMG/M metagenome (GOLD analysis project Ga0272440, IMG submission 192440) | Marine sediment archaeal communities from Little Sippewissett salt marsh, Falmouth, MA, United States - SSM-MMB-Aug17 | ecosystem: Environmental > Aquatic > Marine > Wetlands > Sediment ...
CTTGATTATCAGGCAGATGAAAATGGTTCAGCAACAATAGTAATTAAAGGAACATCAAATGGTAAAACAATTAATGAGACATTTACAGTAACAGTAAATGCAGTTGATGATGCTCCAACTATAGCAAGTACAATTAACGACTTTACAGTTGATGAAGATGCATCAAATACAACAATTGATCTAACTAATTTATTTACAGATGTTGATAATGATGATTCAGCTATAGTCAAAACAATTGAAAGCAATTCAAACACAAATCTTGTATCAGCAGCAATAAATGTAAATGATCTAATACTCGATTATCAAGCAGATATAAATGGAACTGCAACAATAGTTATTAAAGGAACGTCAAATGGTAAGACAATTAATGAGACATTTACAGTAACAGTAAATGCAGTTGATGATGCTCCAACTATAGCAAATACAATCAGTGATTTTACAGTAAATGAAGATTCAGCAGACACAACAATTGATCTAACTAATTTATTTACAGATGCAGATAATGACGATTCAGCAATAGTCAAAACAGTAGAAAGCAATTCAAACACAACTCTTGTATCAGCAGCAATTAATGTAAATAGCTTAGTACTCGATTATCAGGCAAATGAAAATGGAACTGCAACAATAGTAATTAAAGGAACATCAAATGGTAAAACAATTAATGAGACATTTACTGTCACAGTAAATTCAGTTGATGATGCTCCAACTGTTGCAAATACAATTAATGATGTTACAGTTGATCAAAATGCAGTAGATACAACAATTGATCTTACTAATGTGTTTACAGATATTGATAATGACGATTCTGCAATTGTAAAATCTGTTGAAAGCAATACAAATAATACTCTTGTAACAACAACCATTAATTTAAATGAATTAGTTCTTGATTATCAATTAGATCAATATGGAACTGCAACAATAGTAATTAAAGGAACATCAAATAGTAAAACAATCACTGATACATTTATAGTAACAGTAAATCAAACAATTGATTCACCACCAACTATTTCAAATGCCATTGATGATATAATTGCTGATGAAGATGCCCCAAATAAAACAATCGACCTTTCAAATGTATTTACAGATGTTGATAATGATGATTCTGCAATTGTTAAAACAGTTGAAAGCAATTCAAACACAAATCTTGTATCTACAACAATAAACAATAATGATTTAATATTAGATTATCAGGAAAATGAAAATGGCTCAGCAACGATAATTATAAAGGGAACTTCAAATGGCAAATCTATTAATGACACATTTATCGTTACTGTAAATCCAGTAGATGATGCACCAGTGATATCAAATGCAATAGGTGATTTTACAGTTGATGAAGATGCATCAGATACAACAATTGACCTTTCAAGTGTATTCACTGATGTTGATAATGATGATTCTGCAATTGCTAAAACTGTTGAAAGCAATTCCAACACAAGTCTTGTATCAACTACTATAAACAATAATGATTTAATATTAAATTATCTGGCAAATGAAAATGGATCAGCAACAATATCTATAAAGGGAACCTCAAATGGTAAATCAATTATTGATACATTTATTGTAACTGTAAATGCAATAGATGATGCACCTGTTATATCAAATACAATAAGTGATGTTACACTTGATGAAGATGCTGCAGATACAACAATTGATCTTTCAAGTGTATTCACAGATATTGATAATGATGATTCTGCAATTGTTAAAACTGTTGAAAGCAATTCCAACACAGTTCTTGTATCAACAACAATAAACAATAATAATTTAATATTAGATTATCAGGAAGATAAAAATGGATCTGCAACAATAATCATTAAAGGAATATCTAATGGCAAGACAATTACTGATACATTCTTTGTAACTGTAAATGCAGTAGATGATCCACCAGTTATATCAAATGCAATAGGTGATTTTACAGTTGATGAAGATGCAGCAGATACAACAATTGACCTTTCAAGTGTATTCACTGATGTTGATAATGATGATTCTGCAATTGTTAAAACAGTCGAAAGCAATTCCAATACAAATCTTGTATCTACAACAATAAACAATAATGATTTAATATTAAATTATCAGGCAAATGAAAATGGCTCAGCAACAATAATTATAAAGGGAACATCAAATAATAAATCAATTATTGACACATTTATTGTTACTGTTAATGCAGTAGATGACGCACCAGTAATATCAAATGCAATAGGTGATTTTACAGTTGATGAAGATGCCCAAAATTCAACAATTGACCTTACAAGTATATTCACTGATATTGATAATGATGATTCTGCAATTGTTAAAACTATTGAAAGCAATTCCAATACAAATCTTGTTTCTACAACAATAAACAATAATGATTTAATATTAGATTATCAAGAAAATGAAAATGGATTTTCAACCATAGTAATTAAAGGAACATCAAATGGAAAAACAATTACTGATACATTTATTGTAAATGTTAATTCAGTTGATGATGCTCCAACTATAGCAAATACAATAAATGATTTTACAGTAGATGAAGATGCCCAAAATTCAACAATTGATCTAACTAACGTATTTACTGATATAGATAATGAAAATTCAGAAATAGTCAAATCAATAGAAAACAATTCAAACACAACACTTGTATCAGCATCAATAAACAATAATGATCTAATTCTCGATTATCATGCAGATGAAAATGGAGAGGCTGCCATAGTTATAAAGGCTACATCAAATGGTAAAATAATTACAGATACATTTATTGTAACTGTGAATGCAATAGATGATGCACCAGTTATATTAAATGCAGTAGATAATGTTACAGCAGATGAAGATGCCGCAGATACAATAATTGATCTTTCAAGTGTATTTACAGATGTTGATGATGATGATTCAGGAATTCTTAAAACTGTTGAAAACAATTCCAACACCAATCTTGTATCCGCAACAATAAACAATAATGATTTAATATTAGATTATCAAACAGATGAAAATGGAACTGCAACAATAATTATACAAGGAAGCTCAAATGGTAAAATTATCACAGATTCATTTATTGTAACTGTAAATGCAATAGATGATGCCCCAGTTATATCAAATGCAGTAAATAATGTTACAGCAGATGAAGATGCCGCAGATACCATAATTGATATATCAAGCGTATTTACAGATATTGATGATGATGATTCAGGAATTGTTAAAACTGTTGAAAGCAATTCCAACACAAATCTTGTATCCGCAACAATTAACAATAATGATTTAATTCTTGATTATCAGGCAGATGAAAATGGGTCAGCAACAATAGTAATACAGGGAACTTCAAATGGTAAAACAATTACAGATTCTTTTATTGTAACAGTGAACTCAATTGATGATGCACCTGTTATATCAAGCCCACTTACTGATCTTACTGTAGATGAAGATGCACCAGATACAATAATCGACGTTTCAAGTTTATTTACTGATATTGATAATGATGACACATCAATCATTAAATCAGTCATATCAAACAGCGATGAATCTCTGCTAGCTGCATCAATAATTGATAATACATTAACCCTTGATTATCAGTCAAATGAAAATGGAGAAGCAATTATAACAATAAGTGGATTATCAAACGAAAAAACAATTACTGATACCTTTATAGTAACAGTTATTCCTGTTGATGATGCACCAGTAGTTACAAATGCCATTGATGATATCACAGTAGAAGAAGACGCAATTGATTCAACAATTGATCTAAGCAATGTATTTACAGATATTGACAGTGAAGACTCTGAAATAATTAAATCAATTTATCTAAATAGTAACCCTGAGCTTGTATCAATTACTATAAATGAAAATACTCTTGTTCTTAATTATCATCCAAATCAATATGGCAATGCTGTTATATCAATTCAAGGGGACTCAAATTCATTGACTGCAATTAGCACATTTGAATTAACTGTAACCTCTGTTGATGATGCACCTGTGATTGCAAACGCTATAAAAGATATAACTGTTGATGAGGATGCTGTAAATACTGAAATAGATATAAGTAATGTATTTACTGATATAGATAATGAAGATTCAGAAATTGTTAAATCTATTTTGACAATCAGCAATCCTGAGCTTATTTCAGCAAATATTGATAATAATATTTTAATAATTGCATTTGTCCCAGAAAAAAATGGTAATGCATTTATAACAATTGAAGGAATGTCTAATAATATTGCAGCTGAAGATTCATTTGAAATAACAGTGAATTCAATAAATGATGCACCAATAATAAATGAAATCATCGAAAAACAAGAAACCTTTGAAGGAATAGCAATAGAATCTATTAACTTAACTATAAATGATATTGACAGTTCAATGCTAAATGTAAAAGTAGTTTCATCTAATACTGATCTTGCACCAAATAATTCTTTTACATTTAATTATGATCAGACAGAAGTAAATTATAATGAAATTGATATTAATAACACCTTAACTGGAAATGATATTAAACTTTATCTAAGTATTAATCCTGCTAAAGGTAAGTCAGGATATGCTAACATAACTATAACTACAACTGATAATAATGGTCTTGAAGATTCAACATCTTTTGACTTATTTGTTAAAAAATATTCAATTACTGCAAAGGCAATTGGTAATGGATCTATTGATCCTAAGGGAATTGTTGAAGTCAATACAAATGAACCTATTGTTACATTTAATATAAAACCAGATTCTGGTTATGAAGTTGCTGATGTTATTGTTGATGGAACATCTTATGGTAAACGTCCATATTATTCTTTCTACAATATTAGTGAATTTCATTCTATTACTGCAACATTTAAGGAGCCAACTCAATATACTATTATAACAATAAAATCAATTGGCGGATTAATTGAACCATCAGGAAATGTATTTGTCTATGAAGGTAAGGATCAAAAATTTAAAGTAAGCTCTAATACTGGATATGAAATTGATTACTTGCGAATAGATGGTTCAATTATAGCACCTGTCAGCGAATATATATTTGAAGATGTAATTTCAAACCACAGCATTGAAGTTGCTTTTGTCCAGGTTCCAGCTCCTATTGCAATTTTTAGTGCAAGCCCAAAAACAGGCAGCTCACCTCTTGAAGTTAGCTTTAAAGATGAATCTTTAAATAAAATAACTTCATGGCAATGGAATTTTGGCGATGGTTCATTTAGCAGCAATATGAGCCCAAAACATACTTATTTTACACCAGGATCATACTCTGTAAGTCTAATTGTAACTGGACCTGGAGGTGTTGATGAATTTGTTCAAAATCAAATGATAACAGTAAATGATATAAAAGCAGATTTTATAGCACAACCTGCGTCAGGACCATATCCATTAACAGTTAACTTTAACTCAGAAATTATTGGAGATTATGATACCTTAGTATGGTCATTTGGTGATGGCTACACAAGTACATTAGAAAATCCATCTCATGTATATAATTCATCTGGAAGCTATAGTGTAAATCTAACTGTTTTTAGCGGCGAATTACAGGCATCAAAAGAAATAAATGACTGCATTAATGTAATTGGAAGAAATATTTCAGGAAGAGTAACTTCAAAAGATACAAATGAAGGTATTGAATCATATCTTGTTGAAGTATGGAAAAAGACTACACAAATCCTCGTTGGTGAAACATATACAAATAAATCTGGATATTATACATTTAAATGCTCAGATTCTCAAAACGATTGTGTTGCACCTCAAATGAACAAAATACCATCATCTGATGATTTAGTAATTGTAGTAAGACCTCCATTTACAAACAATGATTTTTACATTCAATACTACAATGAAAAAGAAACTCAGGATAAAGCAGATACTGTTTCTACAATTAACAGTGATTTAGAGAATATTGATTTTGAAATGATAAGAGCATCGAATTATGGAATAAATGGCCGTGTTTATGATGGAATTAACGATATTGAAAATACACAGGTAAATATCTATTCTGAAAGCCTTGACTTTGGAATGAGTACAATGAGTGATGAAAATGGAATCTATACATTTGCTGGTCTTAAATTAGCTGATGATTATAAAATTTCTGTATGGGCTGATTATCTTAATGTTGAATTCTATTATTCAATTCCTGAAAATGAAATATGCGGACAATATATTCCAGATTACAGTGTTCTTAAATGGGACAGCGCTACTAAGATTAAACCTGAATATCCATATATTAATAATATTGATATAATTGTTGACCATCTAATCAATCAGAGAGGTAAAATCAAAGGCTTTATTGGAGTAGATGGCACACCAGCCAAAGATGTTTGGGTTTATGCATTTTCTGAAGCTTTAAATAATGGAAATGGAGCTTATAGTGATGAAAATGGTAATTATACTATAACAGGTTTAACTATTCTAAGTGATTATGATCCATATACAAAAGGCTATATTGTTTCTGTCCATAGCATAGTAAAGGAAGATGAAAACCAGTCACAGTCAATCAGATTCACATATCAGGCATATGATGGAGTTAATAATAAAGAAAGCGCAACACTGGTTTCAACTGGCAGCACTAATATTAATTTTAATCTAAATACTCAATGTTCTATTTCAGGTACAGTTAAAGATATTTATGGTCAACCTGTTCCTTATGTTGATATTACAGTTAAATCAGATTCAACGAATTTTAAGGCAAGTGGTGTAACTGATATTGATGGGAAATATTCAATCTTTGGAGTAACTCCTGTAAATGATTATATTGTAGCTGCATTCCCATTATATTATCCAGTACAATACTATAAGGCTCAAAAAATAAGAGAAAATGCTGATCTTGTTGATTTGACAAAAGGTGATGTCACCAATATTGATTTTAAACTTGATGAGGGCTATATAATTCAAGGTAATATTTATATTGACTCTGAAGATAATAAAGCAGAATCTGGACTATGGGTTAATATCTGGTCTGACAGCACAAAAACAGGTGGCGAAGTTCCAACAGATTCAAATGGAAAATATCAAATTACAGGCCTTAATCCCGATGCTGACGATTACATTATTTCAGTCAGGAAAAAAGGTTATATGCAATCGTTTTATAATGATAATGGCGATCCAGACCTTATGAATGATACTTCATACACTTTTGAAAATAAAACTGGAGTTGCACCAACAAGTATTGATTTATCAACAAATAGAAACATTATATTAAAAACAGGACTTTGTATAAGCGGTAAAATATTATATAGACAATCACCTGTTTCTGGTATTCGTGTTGAAGCATGGTCTAAAAAAACAAGCGGATGGGGTGTTAATATCTCCAGTCAAGAAATAACAGATGGATATAATTATAAAATTATTGGATTATCACCTGGTAACTATGATATCAGTATAGATCCTACATATTATAAAGATCAGACATTAAATGTTGATCTGGTAAATACTGATATTAATAATGTTCATTTTATATTACAAGACTTACAGGATATAATTAGTGGAACTGTTTATGGGCTTGAAATAGGAAAAGAAGTATTTATAGTTGCAACATCATTGTCTAAAAATTATAATAAGAGCATTAAGATAACCGGGTCAGGTTTAGATAATCCTTATTCTATAACAAGTATAAAACCATCTGATGACTATGTTGTTCAGATATCATCAACTGACTATCCTCAACAGTTTTATCAAAATAAAACCAGCTTTGATGATGCAAACTTGATAACTGTGGAAGGAATAACAAAAGGAATTGATTTTACTGTCTCCTCAGATATTGCACAAATTTCAGGTACTGTTTATTTTCCAGATTCAGCTCAAATTGGAGATGTCGCATGGATAGATGCTCATTCACATCAAACAGGCTCAGGTAGTGGCACACAGGTTGTTCTTGAGTCTGGAAATAGTGCAAAATATATAATTAAAGGACTGAAAAAGGCTGATGATTTTATTTTAAACTCATGGTCTGATAAATATAAAGAACAATTCTATTATAAAAAAATTAAGAGAAGCGAAGCCAGTCCAATTGATACATCAGATGAAATTAAGGATGATTATGTTGATTTTTACCTGAATACAGGAGCTTCTATCTCAGGTACAGTAATATCTAATGGAAAACCATTATCTGGTGCTGAAATTATGGCATATTCAAGCAAGACTGAATCAATGAGAGGATATGTGTCTCGTGATAATGGCTCATATATATTAGAAGGACTTGACCTTTCTGATGATTTCATTGTTGAAGCAAGAAAACCTGGATTTGCTCCATTTTATTATAATAAACTACAAACTACACGTGATAAATCAATGGCAACTAAAATTGATACTATCACTAATAATAATGTAACAAATGTTAATATAACTATTCTAAATCTTGAAAGTATAAGCGGAACTATCAGGGATGAAGCTGGAAAAGCTATTCCAGATATTTGGATTAATGCTTCATCCAAACTTCAAAAAACTGGTGATGCTGTTTATACTGATAAAGATGGAACATATACTATAAATGATCTGCCAAAGAGTAATGATTATGTAGTATCTATTGAACCACTTCCAAGTCTTAAGTATATTCCAGAACTTAAAGAAAATGTAAAAAGCGGAAGTGATAATGTTGATTTTAACCTGAAAAAAGCATATACACTTTATGGAACAGTTGCTGACAGCTTTGGAAATCCAATTATAAAGGCAGCAATAGAGCTTTATTCTGCAAGTCAAAATTTTTATATATGGACTTCCAGTGATGGCTCAGGAAAATTCAATATTAAATGTATTCCATCATCTGATGATTATGAACTTATTGTATCTTCACCAGAAAATTCAAGCTATGTAACATTCAGCGAATCAGGAATCAGTATAAATGCTCTTAATTCAATTAATGATCAGATTGAGAAAAATATTACATTAAGACACGGCGGCAAGATTTTTGGCTATGTTTTTGGAAGCGATGGAACAACTCCTTTAGAAGATGTAACAATTTCTGCCAGATCCGAAAATGCAGATTATGTAGGAATAGCAATAACTGATAATAGCGGCTATTACGAAGTTACAAACGTTCCAACCTCAAATGATTATGTATTATCAGCTGTTAGTGATATATTTGCAAAAGAAATTATAACAGGTATTGCTGCAACTCAAGCACAATCAGACAATCAAGAAGATTCTTATGTAAATTTTGTTTTAAAAACTGGAGGTTATATAAAAGGAAGTGTTTATAATGAAGATGGTCAACCAATTGAAGGAGTTAATGTAACTGTTTCATCAGAATCTATTAATTTTGAAAAAGTTGGAGTGACTGATTCAACTGGTTCTTACAAGGTAGCAGGACTTTCTAAATATGACAGATATAATAATTTAATTAATGATTATGTCGTTAATATCACTCCATATGGCTATCCTGAACAATCACAAGGTCAAAATAGTGTTGGACAGGAAGTTAATTTTATTTGTATTAAGAGCAAAGATAATCAAATTAAAGGAACTATAACAGATAATGCAGGAAATATAGCTCCAGCAGGAGTAGTTGTATTTATTAGAGTCTTTGAAAACACTGGTCAGGGTGGCTTTGTAGATAAATTTCAAGCAGATGCTGATTCAACTTTTATCTTAGATGGACTTAAATCAGGATCATATCAATTGAAAATTAAAGCCTTAAAGAGCCAGATAAGTCCTAATGAACAATGGGTAGGAGAAGGAGGAATTGGTACCTCTGGCAGATCAGATGCAGTATTATATAAAACAGGATCTGAAATTAGAATAAAATTTAGTGGAACATGGGATTAAAATGTATAATTGAAGGCAGGTTTATTCTACAGGATTAAATATTCAATTGATTCAGCTACTCCAATGTGTTGTTGTTCACACATCTTTTTAGCATGAGAACTAAAACCACCAACAGATAAAAAAGCAGGTAATATTTTTTTATCTTTATGTGATTTGGAATAAACTTCAATTTTTTCTAAAAAATCTCTAATCACCTGAATACCAACTTTTTTATTCCACTTTTATTCCAAAACTAACTTCAGTGAAAAAAAAATTTCATTAATATGCCAATAGATCAATATAACCCATTACCCAGGGCTTCGCCCAGGGCTATAATAATTCGCACCTTCGGTGCTTAAGTTTGTATATTTTTATCAATCTACCACAAAATTTAAAGAAAATACAAGGCATGTTTTTATCTACGAATATTTTATAAGTGTCAATTTGGATTACACTCAAATTTTTTTTGGTAATACAGATTTCGAGGGGATTCAGCGCTGAAAGCGCCAATTATTATAGCCCAGAGCGTAGCCTTGGGATTACGTAAAACCATGATCTAAGCCCTGAAAGGGCTAATTAATATACGAATTAATTAATTATTAATGCACCCTTTCAGGGCTAATATCATCGTAGTTCATTACCCAGGGCTTCGCCCTGGGCTATAATAATTCGCACCTTCGGTGCTTAAATGACTTGATACGAAATTCAAAAAAAAACAATACATTATTTTTCTACTTTACCAAAGTAGAATTAACTCAAAAGAAATATTTTATTTTATCAGCATTGATGTTGGATCTAAAAGCATCCCATTTTTAGTGTTTAAATCATGACTTCCTTTAATCAGCTTAATTTGAATTTTATCTCCCTCTGGTTTTATTTGAACAGCAACTTTAAAATAATCAGCAATTATTGAAAATTGTGGAGGAAACCCATTGTGATCAGTTTCTTCATGTCTGTGAGTTCTAATTGTAAACCATACAGGGCTTGAATGATTTTCTGCAATTTTTTTAATTTTTGAAAGCTCTTCATATCTGTTTTCTTCAAAACAATAGCCATCAATTAATATGACTTGAGGGTAGAAAATCCCTTGTTCACTTAATTCACTTATTCTTTGATTTAGTATTATTTCAGAAAAATCTTTACGTTGAAATGTCATAATGAACCGATGTAAAAGTATTGTTTCCCATAATTCATTAGTTTGACTTATATTCATCTGACTTGCAATATGTCTGAATACTTCTTCATACCATAAACAAACTTTACTTATAGGATCATTGAGGCTTATGTGTAATACATTTTTATTTGATAAAAGGCTGTTTAAAGCAATTTGAACAAGAAGTGCTGTTTTACCAACTCCAGCTCTGGCAAGAACAGCTCCAAATTCACCGCTTTCAATTATTTTTTCATTATTAATATCAAATATCCTTAATGGATTTTTATATATTAATTCTTTTTTTAACATACAAATTCCTTTTTTTATATTTGATGGTCTCATAAAAAGTCAATTTTTCAAAAATCTGTATTAATAATTTTAAATTGTTACACAGATAAAAATCTCATTTTTTGACTTTTTACGAGACCATCATATTTAGTAAAATTTTTGAAATTTTCATATCAATAGATATAAACAGGCGTATTCTAAAAAAAAAGGCATATTTCTTAGCCCTGAAAGGGCGCAATATACCAGCCCAGGGCAACGCCCTGGGTAAATATAAAAAAAAATTTTAAGCCCTGTAAGGACGCTGCATAAATGGGCTGCCTTTTATTATTGCTATTTTATGTGTCGCCCTTTCAGGGCTAAAATCATTGTAATGTTCTTACCCATGGCGTTGACCTGGGCTGGTATATTACGCCCTTTCAGGGCTAAAAAATACCTTTTTTTTAGAATGCGCCCGATTTAAACTGGTTATTTTGCATTAATTAATAATTCTTCTTCAATATTTTTTGGAATCTTTTTATATGATGAAAATTCCATAGTGAATTGAGCTTTTCCTTGTGTTGATGATCTTATAACAGTAGAGTAACCAAACATTTCAGCAAGAGGTACAAGTGCTTCAATACAGCAAATAAGACCTTCATCCTGAGAACCTATTATCATTCCCCGCCTTTTAGTCAGTGAACTCATGACAGAGCCTTGAAATTCAGTTGGTGTTTCAACAACAACTTTCATAACAGGTTCAAGTATAACAGGTGAAGCTTTTCTATAGCCTTCTAAAAATGCGCCAACTGATGCAGCTTGAAATGCCATATCTGATGAATCCACAGAATGAGAGGCTCCATCATTAATAGTGATTTTTACACCTGTAACAGGAAATTTCATTTTTGGACCTTTTTCAAGGCATTTTTTAAAACCTTTTTCACAAGCAGGAATAAATTGAGTTGGAATAGAGCCGCTTACTATTTTATTTTCAAAAACAAAATCCTCGTCTTCAACCGGCTCAATAAATCCAGCAACTCTTCCAAATTGACCAGCACCGCCAGTTTGTTTTTTGTGAGTATAATTAAATTCAGCTCTTTTTGTAATTGTTTCTCTATATGCCACTTGAGGGGCACCTGTAGTTACGCTGGCCATATATTCTCTTCTCATTCGTTCAATATAAACCTCTAAATGAAGTTCGCCCATTCCTGAAATTATTGTTTCATTTGTTTCTTTATTAACGCTGAGTTTAAAAGTAGGATCTTCTTTTGAAAATCTAGAAAGTGCCTTTGCCATTCTTATTTCCGATTTATTATCATCTGGTTTAATGGCAAGTGAAATAACTGGAACAGGAATGTGCATTGAGGTCATAGTCAATCGAGAGCCCATTGATGTAAATGTGTCTCCAGAGGCACAATCAACACCAAAAAGAGCACCAATATATCCAGCCGGGATTTCATCAATATCTTCCATTTTGTCAGCATGCATTCTGATTAATCTTCCAACTTTTATTTTATTGCCTGTACGAAAGTTGACAATTGAATCTCCTCTTTTAAGTACACCCTGATAGACTCTTAAATAAGTTAATTGGCCATATAATCCGTCTTCTAATTTAAATGCAAGTGCAACTAAAGATAAATTTCTATCATTGGTAATTTTTATTTCTTTTTCGCCATTATCAGCATCTAAAGCATAATTATCAACATCAACAGGGCAGGGTAAAAAAGAAGTAATTGCATTTAGTAAGAGCTGAATTCCTTTATTTTTATAAGCAGAACCAATATATACAGGAGTGATTTCCCTTTTAACAGCAGCACTTCTTATAGCTTTGATTAAAATATCTTCTGTTACATTTTCATCAAGAGCTGCCTCTGTTAACTCATCTGAAAACATTGAAACATTATCAATAAGCTCTTCTCTTTTCTGCTCAGCTTCACTAATATGATTTTCCGGGATATTTTCTTCTCTTGTTATTTCCCCATTTATACCATCAAAATAGACAGCTTTCATAGTAATAAGATCAATAATACCATCAAAATCAACTCCAAGACCAATTGGCAGCTGCATTAAAAGAGCATTATGCCCTAGTTTTTCATTCAATTGCGTAACAATCTTAAATGGATTAGCCCCATTTCTATCACATTTATTAATAAAAGCAATACATGGAACTTTATATCTATTCATTTGATGATTAACTGTAATAGTTTGAGACTGGACACCGCCAACTGAGCATAAAACAAGAAC
>Ga0272440_1002819_pt1 | contig 13338 bp, 10 predicted proteins | sample SSMMMBAug17_FD_192440 | JGI IMG/M metagenome (GOLD analysis project Ga0272440, IMG submission 192440) | Marine sediment archaeal communities from Little Sippewissett salt marsh, Falmouth, MA, United States - SSM-MMB-Aug17 | ecosystem: Environmental > Aquatic > Marine > Wetlands > Sediment ...
TTGTAGACTGGGGCGTTAGCCCCAGGTAATTGATCGGTCAGTATCTTAGCCCCGATAGGGGCGACATAAATATTGTTGATTGCTTATAAAGATGTCGCCCCTATCGGGGCTTAGGAAACTGAGTCTTTATTCAATTATCTGGGGCTAACGCCCCAGTCTACAAAGATGTCGCCCCTATCGGGGCTAAGAGAATGTCCGGAATGCGCCCGATATTAATTATCGAAAAAATTGGAATGCACACTTGTCGAGATACGCACAACGATAATCGCTGAAGCGCGGGAACTAGAAGGCAATAATTATGCCATGAAAAACCATAATTGAACGATAATAATTATTAGCATGGATTGCGGTCAATGAACAGAAAAAAATATCAAAACTTTATCTGTTTGTCTTGTCCATGATAAATCATATAATCAAGCAAAATCAATTCCAATGGGACAATGATCAGATCCCATAATATCCGAATATATACAGGCATTTTTGACACGATCCTGACTGCTTTGATCCACACAAAAGTAATCAATCCGCCAGCCAATATTTTTTTCACGTGCTTTGAAGCGGTAACTCCACCATGTGTATTGATTGGGTTGATTATTGAATTTTCGAAAGGTGTCAATATATCCAGAATCAATAAATTGAGTAAACCATTCTCTTTCTTTGGGTGAATAACCAGGATTGTTTTCATTCCGCTTTGGATTAGCCAAATCAATGGGTTTGTGCGCAACATTAAAGTCACCACAAACAACCACAGTTTTGATTTGTTGCAATGCATTTACATAATCCTGTAACGCCTGGTTAAAGGAAATTTTATAATCAATACGCTTGAGCTTTTCCTGTGCATTAGGGAAATACATATTTACCAAATAATAGTCATCAAATTCAAGGGTCAGGGCTCGCCCCTCGTTATCGTGATCCGGACTATCAATACCATAAGTGACCGATATTGGTGTTTGTTTGGAATAAATCGCTACGCCAGAATATCCCTTCTTTTCTGCACTATGCCAATAAGATTGATATCCGGGTATATTCAAAAGGTCCTCTGATAATTGTTCTTTATGGGCCTTGGTTTCCTGTATACCAATGATATACGGATCCAGTTGCGTGATTATTTCGATAAATCCTTTTTTTTCAACAGCGCGAATGCCATTGACATTCCAGGATACCAATTTTCTTATTTTCATGAATAACTCCTCACTCCCTATTCGATTATTGATGTATTGTTATTGTGGGGCAATATTTTAATTGATAATTAAAAATAGTTAAACAGGGTTAAATCTGATTTTCTATAATCAAAATGATCAATAATATTTTTTCTATTTATTTTTGTCAACATGTCTCTTGGATCAATTTTATTAGACATAACCGGTTATTTGGTTCAGACTTTTTTCACAACGATATCTGGGATTGACGATATTGGTTGGAGCTGATATAGATTTACCATCATTTATGAGGTTTATCTAAAAGAGCAATCAAAAACCGATTGGCAATATTGATCAAAAAAAGAGGTTAAAAATGCCAACCCAAAAAACTGTCATCGAAACGCTTGTTCCAGATGCGGTATATACAAATCGAAAAGACCATATTGATTATTTTTATAACGCGGCAATAAAAGCGATCACACGCCGCACGATGTCCACTGTTTTGCTGGGACAGCGACGCATGGGCAAAACAGAAATTTTTAAACGGGTGGTCAATCGGTTATTTTTCAATCAAGATCATAACGAAAAGGTTGTGATTCCTGTTTTTTATCAATTTCCTGATGTATTTGTAAATAAAAAAGATTTTGCTATTAGATATGTCGATAATTTTTTAAGATGGTTTGCAGCATTCAAGTTACAACGCCCCGCTTTAATCAAAGAACCGCGTGATATCAATGATTTTTTAAATTTTATTGAAAATAACATCAACGTAACACAGGGAATTCATATCGCCATTGATCTGATCAAGGCGATCATGGCTGATGCCACCATTATTCCAGAACATAGTGCAATCATGTTGCCAAAAGATGTGGCATTTTATGATGACATCACTATCGCCATGTTTTTGGATGAATTTCAAAACACCCGAATGCCCCATCTGGATTTTGATATTGTCGGTTTTTTTCAGGAATCTGTAGAATCTCCCAGATGTCCCCATTTTGTCACTGGTTCGGCAATGGGTATTCTCTCCGATGAAATACTTGGCAAAGGTGCTTTATATGGCCGATTCAGATCAAGACGAATTGAATCATTAACTGATTACTATGGTGAAGAATTAACGCACCGCTCAGCAAGTTATTATCATGCGAAAATCTCAACAGAAATGGCTGCGATTATTTCCGATCGAAGCGGCGGCAATCCTTTCTATATTAACGCGCTTATTCAACAAGCTGCAGAGCAAAATGAATGCATCGATAATGAACAAATACTGAATAAAATGTTGGCCATTGACATATCATCCGGATTTATCTGGATGGAGCTTTCGGATCAGGTCAATCGCTGGATAGAACGAATCAATGAATATGGCATTACCAAATGGATTCTATACTTAGCTGCTATTGAAAAAGACAATGAAATAAACCTTCATCGAATTCAGCAGGAACTGAAAAGTCAGGAGTCAAAAGATATTCCCATATCCAAAATTAAAGAAATTATGACCAAGCTTGCACGCGGAGACTTGCTTCAGTATCAAATGTTTGGCAATCGATTTTGCAAAATTAATGATCCTATTTTAAATGATTTTCTTAAAGTTTGGGGATTAATAGAAGTAGAGCATCAGGATAGAAATTATGTTTATCAAAGGACATTGAGATCCTTCTTAAAAATTAAAAGGAAATTCAACGAATATAAGGGATATCTTTCAGAAATATATATGATTCAAGCGCTTTGGAACAGTCAACGCAAAAAAATTCCAGGTCAATTTTTTAATAGTCCGATTGATATCCAAATGCCAAATCATTTTTTATTTATTGATCAACGACACAGGCAACATACAGGAACTCAGGTTGAATTGGACATATATGCTGATGCGACTCCTGAAATTTGGCTAGCTGAAAGCAAATGGCATCAAAAACCGGTAGGCATCAATATTATACACCATCTGATCAGGCAAAAAGAAATGATTCTGGAACGTGAAGGTGATGATATTGAAAAAATAACCCTATGGTTGTTTTCATATGCGGGGGTTACATCCGATGCTGAAGACTTGATGAAACAACATGGCATTATTTGGTCGTCAAAAGAAGAGTTAAATGCATTGCTGGAATATGTTGGTTTGAGGCAATTGCCGGAGATCGTATAATAGTTTTTATAAATGAATAGTTCTTGACAAAATATTTTTTGCGGTTTATTTTTTAATTTAGTTAAATATTTATTTAACAGTTAATTAGTTGTACTAAAATTCATATTTATAATAATGCACAAAACAATTTAACTAATGATTAATGACTTGAATGATTATACAATTTTTATTGTATAGTTTTTTACTTGCTTTATGAGTCTGATTACGCATGCGAATTTTATTATAATATGTAACGCAGACTCTTCGTTTAAGAAATTTTTCTGGGATCTAAAAAAAAATGATGCTGAGACACACAAAACAACGCCATAGGATATTCATCATATGATTAAAAATAAATACAACGTAGATAGTCCTGGTAAAAATTTTGTTGGATATAAACAAACACGTAAAGATATATTGAGCGGGCTTCACAATGGTAAATCGTATGCAATTATAGGTGGGAGGCGTTGCGGAAAAACATCATTACTCAAAAGAATAGAAAAAGATTTAATTTTAAATAAAGACAAACTTGCGCCACATGTTCCCGTACCAATATATTGCTCTGGCTTGTCATTAGGTGAAATCAGTACGGATCGATTATTTGAAAATATGTACCAACCGCTTGCCGAAATAGTAAATGGAGAACAATGGAAAAGCTGTGGAGACAAACGCGCGTTTGATAATTTTTTAAAACATTTATCATCCATTTTGGAAAAACTGGTAAAACAATTTGGTACACACTTTCTTGTTGTGTTTTTAATTGATGAACTGGATACAGCTGCAAGTAAATTGCCGGATGATCTTTTTTTCCAAAATTTACGTTATTTTTTAATGGATTATCAGTATAGTTCAAATTTTAGACTGATTGCCACTGGCTTGACCCATTTATCCAACCTGATATCTTCAGATGGTTCTCCTTTGAGCAACCTGAACTATAAGCGTCTGGGAATTCTCAACCATGAAAGTGCCTTAAAACTTGTGCATGTTGGATTCCCCAATATCACTGACACGCAAAAACTGTTCGATCTAACCGGACAACACCCATACTTACTTCAAGCTTTTCTTGAAAAATTATATTTGAATAAAAAAGAGCAATGGACTGAAGACCTCTTAAATGATGTCGCAAAAGGCTTTTTAGGTGATCACCCAACTGTTTTTCGTCGTTGGATTTCTGATTTTGGAAATGATGGCGTAAAAGTGTACTCTTACCTTATAAATGAATCAAAGGCTTTAAAGTTAGCTGATCTTTATAATCAAATTCAAATAAAAGACATGGACCTGACATTGGATATACTGATATGGCACGGTGTTGTTGTTGCAAGAGACCCTAAACTACCCAAAACGACAGGGACATTGTTTAAAGAGTGGTTCTTAAAAAATAAACATCAATTAACTTCAATGATTTCTACGCCAGATAACCCAGAAATGCTTAAGTCAGACGTTCCGCAAGATATAATAAAATCAAAAAGATCTTTTAACAAGATTACATGGGCACTTTACACTGCTACAGCTTTATATTTTGCTGTAATTTTTATTTTATACTGGTCTGGAGTGTTTAAATGAAAGACAAAAAAGACAACTTTTTAAATTCATGGTATGCTGCCGAATTGACACTTGTAGGCATTGGGTTTAGCGCATGTTTCGGCAACATTGACACAAAAAATGGTGAGATTTTCAGCGTTTTGAATATATCCATTCTTTTATCCATGTTTTTGGTCTTTTCTGTCATTATACTGTATTTGATTCATGCAAATCTGATGTCACAGGAAACAGACATGTATCTTAACGAGTTTTTTATTATCTCTCATATGATATCTTTTTTTTCTTTGATACTTCCAATGATTGATTTTCGAAATTTAGGATTTATCCTGTACCTACTTTTTATTTTTTTGTTTGTTTTTATAATGAAACAATTATTTGAACCAAAACAAGATGCCCCCTATCCCTCATTGGTAAATGATAATTTCGAACATTTATCACGAGTGACAATGATTTTTCTCGTTTTTAGCAGTGGCTTGAAAATCTATGCCGAAATGTATGAATAAAAATATAAAAATAAAACAACGCGTCATCGCTTTATTCTTTGTTTCCTTAATAAGTTGTCATCAAATAGAAGCACCTCCTGAAATTGTTTTACAAACTGGTCACTCCTCTGAAGTGCTTTCAGTCGCTTTCAGTCCGGATGGAAAATACTTTATCTCAGGCAGTAAGGATCATTGCATCAAACTCTGGGATGTTAAAACAGTCACCCTGATTCGAACATTTTCAGATCATTCAGAGAAAGTTAACGCGGTCAGATTTAGCCCTTACGGGACATTTATCGTTTCCGCCAGTTCAGATAATACCATCAAACTTTGGGATATGAATTCTGGCAAGCTTATCAGAAGCTTGTGGGCACAGTCTTCTTTATCAATATGTATTAGTTCTGACGAAAAATGGCTAGTATCAGGACATTCAGATAATCGAATTAGACTATGGGAATTGAAATCAGGAAAATGTATAAAAACTCTTTCAGGGCATTCGGATGATGTCAACGCTGTATACTTCAGTCCAGATGCTAAGCAAATAGTATCTGGAAGCTCTGATAATCAGATCATTCTTTGGAATGTAAAAACAGGAAAACCTATCTTATACCTTCATGATCCTAAGCTGAATGATATTAATCAAAACTGGGCACATAGTAATAAAGTCAATTCTGTTGTTTTCAGTAATGAGGGATCGAATATTGTTTCAGGAAGTGATGACAAATCAATTAAATTTTGGTGTGCCAAAACAGCTGAGCTGAAGAGAACTATCGAGATTCATCAAGCTGCAGTCAATTCTGTCCATATTAGCCCTGATGGGAAATATATTATTTCTGGTGGTGAAGACAATACAGTCAGGTTAGGGAAAGACTCTCAAATAAAAACTGTAGTCCAACATTCAAACTTTGTCAATTCAGTCTCTTTCTGCCCCCTTAACAACTATATTCTCTCAGGAAGTTCAGATGGTACAATCAAACTTTTTAACCTTAAAACAGAAGAAAACACAACTATCAATACGTTTTCAGAACATATTGTTTCTGTGGATTACCACCCGGAAAAAAAGTATATCCTTTCTAGTAGTAAAAATAATCATATTATCAAGCTATGGCATGCGACATCAGGAGAGCTCATTAATTCATTTTCTGTTAAATCAAAATATGATAGCCCAGTATGTTGTTTTAGCCCGGATGGTCAATTTATTCTTTCAAGCTATAAGGATTTTACACTCAAACTCTGGAATATGAATGACTTTAAAAAAGTACAAACATATTCAGAGCATAAAACACCTGTTTTATCATTAAGTTTTAGTTATGATGGTAAATATATTCTCTCTGGAAGTAATGATTCGATGAAACTCTGGAAGGTAAATACCGGTGAGAATATTAAAACATATCAATTGCACAACGTTCATTCTCTTAGCTTTAGTCGTAATGGAAAATACATTCTTTCCGGAAGCTCTGAAAATATATATGTAAGAGATTTTGAATCTGGAGCGATTGTAGTAGATATTAGTGAACAATCTTGTTGTGCTTGTTTAAGCCCTGATGGATACTTTATTATTTCCGGACACTCAGATGGGATGATCAAGCATTGGCGTTCAGATACAAATGAACTTGTTAGAAAATATTATGGTCATACAAATTCTATCACAAAAGTAGCATTTACTTCCAATGGAAAAACAATCATTTCGGCCAGCAAAGATAATACAATTAAGTTATGGGATTCCAAAACAGGCCAGCTAATTCGTACTTATGCCAACCACTCAAGTCCTGTTAGAACAGTCTGTTTTAATTCAGATTTAACATATTTCATTTCTGGAAGTGAAGATAATATGATTAAAATATGGCCAAAAGGAGCAATCCAGGAAAAAATGACTATATGTCTTCTTCCAGGAAATGAATGGATCTCATACCAGCCCAACAATGTTGTGTACAATGCTTCACCCCAGGGAGATGAATGGGCCAGCATACGTTTTTATAATCAAAATGATAAAATATATCCTTTAGCTTATTATCGTCATGAATTAAAGAAAAAAAATTGGGACCGGATTGACCCTGATATAAAAAAAAAAATAGATCCAAAATACATCAAGCGATTGTGGAATTCAATCTCATCGGCTACACTTGATAGTTTTTATATGTTTATTTTTATTATTGTCTTGTTGTGTGTATTTTACCAATTCTTTGTTAAGAAAAGGAAGCCATCTGATTACATCAATACAATCAAGTTATTTTTTATCAAATCAGGATATTCTAAGTTTAAAATTCGTGTATGTAAATCTGATCAACAAGTATTTATTAGAATAAATCCAGATAATGGAACAAGTTACGCAATTTGTTGTTTGTGGAGTAATTTGAGCTTCAATATTATCAATAATGAATGTAAGAATCTGATAAAACAAAAATCCTGTCGTGTAAAGCTGTACATCATATATACTGAAAATAAACCATCTTTGAAAGATGTAGTTGAGTATTTGCGCTTGAAGAATTGTGATGTTATACCCATTGCATTGAAAAATATTGAAAAAGCCTTGTTTGATAGCCATCCTGATCTTCTATTAAAAAAATACGAGGATCCATATATTGTTCGCACTGATCCTTATGCAGAAACCAAACCTGTGAGTGACCCATTGTTATTTTTTGGAAGAAAATATCATATTGACAGTATCTCTTCAATGCTTCTAAAGGGACAGCATGTAGGAGTATTTGGATTGAGAAAAATGGGAAAAACATCACTTGTTAAAATGCTACGCTATCATTGTTCACATGTTCCAGGTGTATATATCAGTTGTCAAGCAATAACTCCTGAGACAAATTTTTCACCCGAAACAGATCTGTTTTTTGATGAAATTCTTAATCAGCTTCATACCGACCTAAACGCTTTAAAAATAAGGAATATCCCCGCTTTAAAAAGAATTAAGCGAGAGACAACTTTTAGAAAACAATTTATGTTATTATATGACTGTTGGTTAAAAAGCGGACATTCAGAGCCATTTATCATCATTATCGATGAAATTGATGTTTTATTCCCTGGCAGGTCATCACAAACAAATGAATCTATGCACAACTATCTAAAAACATTTAGCTTATTGCGGGGAATAGCAGAATCTTACAATAATTTAGTTCTTTTAGTTGCTGGATACCGTCCTCATATAAATCGAAATAATCATTTATCATGTGATCTTCCTGAAAACCCAATGTTTCATTCATTCAAAGAGATATTTATTGAGCAGCTGGAACAAGAAGAATCCGTAGCGTTGGTTACAGAAACCGGTGCATTGCAAAATATTCAGTGGGATGATCAGGCAGTCAATAAAGTTTATAAATATTGTGGTGGAAACCCTCGTATAACCCTTTTATTTTCAAGTATGGCCTGCCAAAATGGTAATATAAAAAATGTAGATATTAATCAATTTGAAAGCACATTCGTGGATGTAATAAAAAATTTTCGTACAAATCAGATAGGAAATTATTTCAAAGAAGGTATTTGGGATGAGTTAACAACTGAAGAAAAGGATTTTTTGCTTTTTATTTGTCAAAATGACAATCAAATAATTAATATAAATGATTTCCCTTCAAAATTTGATGAAGTTTCAACATCTATCGAGCAATTTGGTATTGTTAGAAATAAGAATAGGCATTTTGAATTCACATCAGAACTGTTTGAAACCTGGCTAAAACAACGCTTAACGCGGGAAATACACCACTCTAAAACCAGTATCTGAATAAATCCCTTTATTGCCAGCATAATTCCATTGTTCCTGTTTGGGCAATCGATACCATCGGTTTGTTTTGACTCCCAACCACTGAATAAACCCCTTAATATCACTTTCTGAAACATTGAACATGGCATAGTTATCCGGATAGTTTTCAATATCATATTTTTTTAGAAATGTTTCAGGTTCATTTTTTTCTTCACGAATGTATTTCATAAACTGAAACCTTTTAATCTCTTTTGATATAAAAAAGAACCGGTCACTATTGGGAATATCAATGCGTGTCATTTCAATATTGAGACCATTTGCTTTTTCAATATATTGATCTGCATTGATATCAATAACATTTTTTGTTTTTGCTCCGGATTGTTCATAGGTTACAGATATATCAAACAGAATTCCGGCCTGGGTACCATCAACAAACGTATCAATTGATAGATTGTTGTAAACAGGTTGATATTTGATTATGCCATATTCCTGAGAACCAAACTGACCCATACTGACAACTGTTTCAATATTCAGTGATATTTTTTTGACCATGATTTCCAGTTGATCAAATATCGTATTGATTGAAGTGCGAATGGCTGTTTTATATTTTTCTACAGATGCGGATTTCATTATTACAAAGTGATGATTAAATCGGCTTTCCTGTTGCTTTTTATTCCATTCCTTTTTTTCGATAATGCGCTGAATATGAGGGATTGAATCATTACCTTCAAGGATATTCATTTTTTTTATGGATTCATTATGCGCTTTTAGTAATTCTATGCGACCTGTGTAAAGATTGATTTTTGATTCATAATCTTTATGCAAACGATCCACATGATAAACAAATTGATCGCGTTGCCCCCGCGCATTCACAATATACTTTTTGATATCTCCAAGATAATTCATATAGTTTTCAATATCTGCCAATATGGTTGGCGCTTGATTTGAAAAATGCTTTTTAACCAACGCATAAAATCGTTTGCATTGATCAGGTTCGTTTAAATCCCAATATTTGACTTTGTAAGGCAGGTCTGAATAAAAGTGGCTGCTTGTTGTTTTTTGGGGCGGCGGTGCCAGGGGTTTAAAGCGATACAAGGATACAGATATTTTTCGGGTTTTACTTTCCCCCCAATGAGACAGACTGCAAGTATCACAACTTCGCAAGCCATCATAAGCAACTGCTCCGCGCTTACTGAGTCTGACCCAAGTATCTTTGGTTGAATGATCCGATACGCTCGTTTTTGAGGATAATGAACTGAGGCCATAAGCATCGATTAAAGAAGGCAGTAAGTAATGAGACATCAATAAATCTTTATGCTTTTCATAACCGGGTTCATCCCTAGCGGACATTTCTACAAATGAAGCATATATTACCGGAAAATAGATATCGCGATACTTTTTTTGATAACTGTCAATATGGCTCTCTAATGCTTCTTTTTCCTTTTTGATTGTTTCCTGCCATCGCTTGATTTCTTTCAGGTTTTCCATGTAATTCTTTAGCATATAGATTTGATTATCTAACTGCCTTAATTGATACATATGGTCTTCAAACTGTTTTTCATATTGAGAGACAATTCTGTAGCGTTGTATCAATGCGACATTTTTTTGGATTCGCTTGTCTTTCTCGATAATACCCAGATCACTTATAATCTTTTGTTTCACCTTTTTCAGAGAGGATTCACTGGAAAAAGAAACTTGATATGCATGGCATATCTGCATCATTATTGTCGAATATAAAAATGTTATGAATAAAATTTTTTTCATATAAGAGCCTTTCATATATGGAAGTTATTAATCAAGTATTCCTAAGGAATTTTCGAAAAATTAGTTCCCCATTTTTTAATGTTCGTATTGAGGTTTACGAGCCGTAGAGACGTAGCATGCTACGTCTCTACACGATCTTGCATGTAATTATGATTCGATAGAAATGGGGAAATTATTTTTCGAGTATTCCTAACTTATTTTGTAATAAATGTATTTATTGATTTTCTGTAGGTTGGATCAAATCGATCCATATTTGCATCTGGCATTTCAGTGATAATTTGTTTTTTGATTTTCTCCAGTTGGTCAATTGTATTTGCTTTTTCCACCATAATATCCACATATTCAAGGCCAGGCTTGTCATTTCTTCTTTTGCGCTTTTGTGGTTTCCAAAAAAATGTGAGGGATGGTTTTAATTCCTTCAGAAGACGTGTTTTTGAATGATACGTGAGAATATGAAAATGGAAAGTAATTTTTTCATGCAAAAAATACAATAAAGGCAAATCCATTAAAATATCGATGGTTTCATCCTTTTTATTATAACGATATTCAGGATGATTATAAACCTCGACACCTTCCTCTGTCTCTTTTCCAGGATTTTGGGCATCCAGGTCTGCATTGATGAGATACCGATCTATATTAGTGAGTTTATCTTCTTTTATTTTGACATATAAAACACTGTCCATGCGTTTGATTGGAATGCGACATAGCACATAATGATGAATCCCCGGTAACAATGAAATACCAACGTTTGAAGCATCGGAACTGATCTTGATTTCATGGGTTTTCTTTTTTGCAAATAATTTGGGAGCATCTGGTTTTATGACCGATTTTTTTTTGTTTTCCGGAATGGACTGCGTTGCACATCCAAACAACAGAATGCTGATGCATATACACAAAAATTTTTTCATTATTTGTCTCCTTTCTAGTACTGTCGTAATTGATCCAGTTCACCGCCAATCCGGTTCAATATCGCCAGAAAATGACTGACTGCAATATCTGCCAGATGTTTTTCCAACTTTAATGAAAACCGCAGATAGGCGTGTTCAAAATGGGTCTTTGTATCCTTGTATCGATGTTTTTTGTTGTCAAACACAGTAAATGATTTTTGATTCTCCGGCTCATCTTTTAAATAAAAAAGATAGTCAATTTCTTTCATCTCAAGAAGCTCCAACAGATTATCGTATTCCTGGTCGTCAATATATCCTGTATACTCTCCTTTGTTTTCTGAAATGATACGAAAGTCAATATCAATTTGATAGTATTGATGAATCGAGCGGGTAAACCGGTTTTTGATCTGATCTGCAATTTTTATATCATCGCATATCAATGCAATGGTCATGGATTCATTCTTTGCCTGGACCGCATATGTCAGGCTATGCAATAGCAGCATGGTCAAAAGAATTTTTTTGATCACGCTTCACCTCCTTGATTGTCTGGTTTTCGATGGTTATAATGCGATGAATATTTTCATCTTTTGTTAAACGTTCTTTATGGGTAATCCAGAAAAGCCCCCTGGTTTTGCCAATACCGAGGTCATCGGATAATAATTTTTTCCAGATCATCTGTTCAGTCGAACGATTGAACGATCGCAACATTTCATCTGCAAAAATATAGGGGGTATCCAACATAAACGCCCTTGCAATACCGACCAACTCTTTTTGTCCATTGGATAGCCTGGCAATGGGCTTTTTCATCAGGTTTTTTAAATCCAGGTTATGTTTTGAGTTGTTATCAAAAGAAAAAATGCTTGTTAATTGATCCAGTTTTTGGCGAATTTTTTTGCTGCTTTCACCCTGCATAACTGATGGTAAAATAATATTGTCTTTAACGCTCAAGCTATGAACAAAATAGTAAAACGAAAATATCATGCTGATATAATTACTACGAACGTTGTTGGCATCCTTAAGGTCTGAAACCAGGTAATCATCCCAATATATCCGGGCATCCGGATTGACCACTTTTTCCAGTCCACAGAGACGATTGAATAATGCGGTTTTACCTGAGCCAGATGGACCTAACAGTAAAATAATTTTATTTTCAGGTAGTTTTAAGTTGACCTGGTTCAGGTAGATATCATTATTAAAATGGATATTGACAGACTCACAAACAATGCTCATCACGTTTCCTTTTTTTGTTTTCAGGCGTGTCGTGACTCAAATGACAGCTGGTTGATATGGTTATGTTCAATTTTTATGCATATAATGGAAAGAAACAAAATAACTCCGATTATATGGATCAATGCATACCAATCCAGTAATACCGGTGGAAAATAATAGGTTAACATCAACTGATTGTTCCATTTCACAAACAACTGTATTAACAAAAAAGAAAGGGTTATACCCAATAAGTCACTTAACAATAAACACTTTGAAAACAGAAACAATTGTTTACCATATAGTTTGATCAAAATCAAATCCTGTTGATATTGTCGATAAAACAATTTAAGGCGAATCATCATCAAACACAAAACCATCCCCATAAACAGGATAAAGAAAATAATTAGCAAGGATTGATAAAATTGATATTTTTTTACATGGGATTCAAGAATTTCACTTCTTTGCTGTATTTCTACATCCGGATAATCCGATT
>Ga0272440_1002820_pt1 | contig 13337 bp, 9 predicted proteins | sample SSMMMBAug17_FD_192440 | JGI IMG/M metagenome (GOLD analysis project Ga0272440, IMG submission 192440) | Marine sediment archaeal communities from Little Sippewissett salt marsh, Falmouth, MA, United States - SSM-MMB-Aug17 | ecosystem: Environmental > Aquatic > Marine > Wetlands > Sediment ...
GGCTGATGATGCTTCTGCTGTCTGGTATAATCCGGCAGGGCTTGCTGAAGGTGAAAGTTTTGATCTCGTTTTGGAATGGTCTCAGGCCGTTGCTCAAGATGAAGATACAAAAAGAAAGTTTGATAAAGATAATTATCTCACTAGTACTGGCGTAAATCCATCTGCTTTGTCAAACGAAGAAAACAAAATCTTTTTTGCAATCAAATGGGCTGATGAAACAGAGCAAAACGATGGTGGGGTTGCACTTTATTATATGTCTCCCTACACAATTGATTGGTACTATCCGCCAAAGTTAGAAGTGGGTAATGCTTTCGGAAGTATTAAGGAAGATATGAATATTTATGGTCTATCATTTGCGCTTTCATCACTCGAAGATAGATTATTATTTGGGGCCAGCTTAGAATATATAAATTTTAGTTTTGAAACAGAAGATTTATATCATATTTTTACATATGATAGTACAGAAAGTATGTATTATTATAGAAATGCTGACACCCGATTCGACAATGCTTATGGCTTTTCCGGATCATTAGGTATATTGGGTGTTGTGTATGATAATCGGGAACAAGCCATGCGTATAAAATTGGGGGGTGTGTACCGCTTTTCATCTTCGTGTAGTGCAGATACTGGAACAGATACAGCGGTTGATACTGATGAAGTTAACATTTCAGAAAAAATTGTTGACCAGCTCGTTTTTAGCAAACCTGCCAGTTATGATATTGGATTTTCAATCAATAAAAGTCTCACATTTCTGAAATCTGCGTTTTTATTTTCTGGTCAATATGGAGTTACAGACTGGTCCAAAACCAATGATACTATCACAAATGAATACAAAAAAACATCTTTTGGGGTTGAATGGCAAATTAATTTTCAAAATGGTATTCTCCTTGCTTTACGTTCGGGAATGTATACCTCTGAGGCTAGCGAGCCTGAAACTGGATGGCCAGATGTTAATGGGTTTACCATTGGGATCGGTACCTTAATTGGAGAAGGATGGGGTATTGATTGTACCAATGAATTACGAGATATCAGTTTCGATGGCGGAAAAGAAGAGAGTATCTCATTGCTGTCAATTGCGCTAACTGTAACTGGTTTTTAAATGCTTTCTTTGATCAACGTTTGTAATGCTGACAAAATATTGTTTAAAACCGTATTTTGTCAGCAAAACCAATGGCTTAAGTCAAGCTTCCGAAAAAATATAACATAAAACAATTTATGTAAGGAAACAATTATGTATATGAAACAGTCTTTTGCATTAGTTTTTTTCACGTTTATTTTTATATCTTTCGCCACCACCGCCGTGGCATTTGATGAAAATAATTATAATAATGAAAGCAGACTCATGGCGTGTGACCTACTGCAGGAAGCTAAGGACATGTTTGATGCCAACCCTTCAGCAAAAAAACTGTCTGAAATTGAAGGGAAGCTCTTTGAGGCATTATCAAAAGTTCCTGAATCAGTCGATCGGTTGAACTTTGTTCGAAGAGAATCCAGGCTGATTCATGGAGCTGGCCGATGGGCGAAATATACGAAAGTCAATGTGGATCGGCATTGTAAATATGATCCACACAAACTGATGAATAAAGTGCGCATGCAAATTCCACCTGAACCTTGGGTTAAGGCCAGCCTGAAAACGAGTTATAACAAATCAATGTTAACAGTCAGAATCAAAAACAGAGGAAAAACAAGTTTGGAAAACATTGAAGCAACGATCACATCCTCCGAATTGCCTTCAGCGCGACCGAAATTGATTGAGCACATAAAACCCGGTGAAGATGGAGTACTTCAGTGGTCCACAAAGATGAACATTGCTAACACGCCTTTCAAAATAATATTTAAAGAGCAATATGGATTCAATCCCTGTGCGTTACATTTTTAGAGACTTTTCTGGTTGAAAAAAAACGTTGTACATCATGTCAGATTCAAAGGAATTAAAAGCCCTTGAACACTTCTCTTGCCGCATGAATCGTGTTATCAATATCTGACTGTGAATGGGCAGATGAAACAAATCCAGCCTCAAATTGTGATGGCGCAATATAAACGCCTTGTTGTCGCATACTTTGATAATAATGCTTAAAGATCTCAAGATTCGATTTTTTGGCATCATCAAAGCTAAATACAGGCGTATCTGTAAAGAATACTCCAATCATGGAACCTACATGGTCTGACTGAATGTTCACCCCCGCAATACTTGCCGCATCCTCAATTCCGGATATCAACTGTTTGGTTTTTAACTCTAACTCTTCATAAAAATTCGGTGCCATCAAAGCATTCAGTGTGGCCAAGCCAGCAGCCATTGCCAGAGGATTACCAGAAAGTGTGCCCGCCTGATAGACTGGCCCTTGGGGTGCTATTTTTTTCATAATATCTTTTCGACCTCCATAAGCACCTACAGGCATTCCGCCGCCAATAATTTTACCGAGACAAGTCAGGTCGGGTGAAATGTCATAAAGCACCTGAGCCCCGCCATAGGCAACACGATAACCACTCATGACTTCATCAAATATCAACACACTCCCATATTGATTCGACAAATCGCGAAGGCCTTCGAGAAATCCAGGCCGAGGAGTGACCAAGCCCATGTTTCCAGCAACCGGCTCAACAATAATGCATGCAATGTTGTCCCCTTGTTTTTTCATCACATCATGAACAGTATCCAAATCATTGTATGGCAATGACAGTGTATGAGCGACAATACTTTCAGGTATGCCAGGACTACCTGGAATGCCTAATGTTGCTACGCCTGAACCGGCAGCAACAAGCAACGTATCTGCATGACCATGATAACATCCATCGAATTTAACGATTATATCCCGACCTGTATAAGCTCGGGCCAGCCTGACTGCACTCATGGTGGCTTCAGTTCCAGAATTAACCATCCGAATCATATCCATTGCAGGAAAAGCGGATACAATACATTCAGCCAATTCAATTTCTTTTTCAATTGGGGCGCCATAGCTGATCCCTTCGTTTAGCACGGATGCTAAGGCTGAGATGACTTTCGGATGTCGATGACCAAGTATCATTGGCCCCCATGACCCCACATAATCAATATATTTGTTGCCATCTGCGTCAAAAAGATAGGCACCATTCGCCTTTTTTATAAATAATGGATGACTCTCTACAGAACGACAGGCGCGCACAGGGCTATTGACTCCACCGGGCAATAATTGTGTGGCGTGTTCATTCAATGATATGGATTTTTGAATACTTAACATACATTTCTCCTGATTTATTTTAACTTGTCCGACCTATCGGACCTGTCTTTAATTTTTTATTATTAGTTGAGTGAAAGGAAAATGCCCCAAATATGTTCATTCATAAATAAATGTCCATTTTCGTTTTTTTAATCATGAATATACTGATAACTATGAGTTTAAAATGAACCGGCTACTTGGGTTACTTCCTAATAATACATAATAATTATCACAGGTAAATAATTGAAATCAACACATTTCGTAGATATTTATTGACAATCCCAATGAAAATCATTTATCTTAATCAATTTTAATTGATTGAATAACGAAGACAATCCAATAATCAAAATCAGGAATAAATATTGTGAATTTCAACCCTTGTATGAAACATAACCTTGTAAGAAAATCTGTAAGAGAATTTGCAGAAGCTGAATTGGGACCGATAGCCCACGATATCGACAGGGATTGCCGGTTTCCGGTCGAAGTGATTGAAAAAATGCGATCTTTAAATTTTTTCGGACTTCAAATTCCTCAAGAATACGGTGGTGCGGGTACTGATAGTATTAGTTATGCAATTATTATTGAAGAAATTTCTCGAGTCAGTGCTGCAATCGGACTGTGCGTCACTGTTCATAACAGTGTGGGTACATATCCAATTTATCTTTTTGGCACTGAAGCTCAAAAAAGAAAGTTTCTGCCGCCTTTGTGCTCAGGCGAAAGAATCGGCGCTTTCTGTTTAACTGAAGCCAATGCTGGTTCTGATGCAGGCGGTGTTGAAACCTATGCAGTTGCAGATAAAGACCAATTTATTATCAATGGCACCAAGATATTTGTAACCAATGGGGGGATTTGTGGATCTGCATTGATTTTTGCCAAATGTGATCCCCAAAAAAGAAATAAAAATACTGCTGTCTTTATCATAGAAAAAGAAACACCTGGATTTTCTGTAGGAGAAATAGAAGATTTATGTGGCATGCGTGCAAATCCTGTTTCATCACTCTTTTTTGAAGATTGTGTTGTTTCAAAAGAAAATCTGCTAGGTTCTCTAGGAGATGGATTAAAGATTGGGCTGGTAACGTTGGATACCGGACGAATTGGTATTGCCGCCCAGGCTTTAGGAATTGCACAGGGCGCACTTGATGCATCAATCAAATATTCCAAGGAACGTCAACAGTTCAAAAAGAATATTTCATCCTTTCAAACCATACAAAACTATCTGGCAGATATGGCGACTGAAATTGATGCTGCACGATTATTACTTTATCGCGCGTGTGCATATCGGGATGAAAACAAACCCTTTAGCGCTGAAGCCGCAATGGCTAAACTATATTGTAGCGCTGTGGCTGTGCGTGTCACCAACCTGGCGGTTCAAATACATGGTGGATATGGATACAGCAAAGAATACGATGTTGAACGTTATTTTCGTGACGCCAAAGTTACTGAAATCTATGAAGGAACCAGTGAAGTTCAACGCATGGTTATTTCACGAGCTGTTTTAAATAAACCTGCATAAGGACATAGAAAGGAATATTAAGTTGAAAAAGTCAACCCAAAATAAAAAATTAAATCTGGTCGTTTGTATTAAGCAGGTCCCTATGGTGTCTGAATTACCCTGGAGTTCGAAAACAGGAACACTTCGACGTGAACTTGCTGAAGGTATGATGAATCCATCATGTAAGCATGCATTGGAAGCCGCCTTGCAGATCAAACAACAGGAAAACGCTTCCATAGCGGTCATTTCAATGGGGCCTCCTGCTGCTGAGGAAGTACTTCGTGAAGCCTTGGCGATGGGGGCTGATCGAGCGATATTGTTATCTGACAAACGTTTGGCCGGTTCAGATACGTTGATAACATCACATGCATTGGCACAAACGATTCAAACGCAATGTAACGACTATGATCTGATTCTTTGTGGCTGTCATACCAGTGATAGCGAAACAGCACAGGTTGGACCTCAAATATCAGAAGAATTGGACGTTCCATGTGTTGCATATGTTGATACATTAACCCCCTGTAAATCTTATGTCTCCATCAGTCGTAAAAGTGATGGTTTTGTTGAAACACTGGAAATGGACTACCCCGGTTTAGTAACAATCAGCACTGCCTATTATTTACCTCGATATGTCCCACTAAAAGGACTTCAAAATGCGTTTCAAGCTCAAAGTATCGACAAAATAACAATTGAAGATATTGGTTTCACAAAAGACTTTCTCGGCGCGAAAGCATCTCCGACAAGAATCGTCAATGTATATTCTCCAAACACGAAAAAAAACAATATCGTCCTTGAAGGATCCCCCAATTATGTTGTCGATCAATTATTGGATCAGTTTGGAGATAAAATCAGCAGTGTTATTGAAAAAGATATAAAGATTGCCTGAACACATTCTGTGTGAGAACGTACATAGCAATATTTAGACGAAGCCACTTCCATTCAGGTGTATATTATGAAAAAAAAAAGTATCGCTTTATCAGTGCTTGTTCTGATCATATTATTCACTGGCTATTTTTTTTCTAAACAAGTTCAAACAGATGATCTTATCAGAATCGCTGTGGTTGGTCCCATGACTGGTCCTTATGCAGTTAATGGAGAATCATTTGTTCAGGGAATTCAATTATGCTTACAAAATTTGTACAGCCAAAAGCCAGCCCATTCTATTCCATTAAAGATTGATATTTTTGATGATCAAAACAATGCAGAGTTAGCTTATGATGTGGCTCAACAAATTGCCAAACAGAATCGACATGTTGCAGTGATTGGCCACCACTATAGCTCGTGTTCAATTAGGGCAGGTCAAATCTATAAGAAAATTGGAATCCCGGCAATATCGCCAGCATCAACGAATATCCTTGTCACACAAAACAATCAATGGTATTTTCGAACAATATTTAATGATTACTTACAAAGTATTTACCTGGCCATTTATGTAAAGGAAGTTTTAAACAAAAAAAAGGTCAGCATTATTCAAGAAGATCTCAGCTATGGTGCATATCTGGGCAGAGTTTTTGAAGCAGAATGTATGCGGTCGGGACTGTCTATTGCATTTAAACGAACCTTTCATGTCGAAGATCCGAATCAAGACGAACGAATTCTTAATATTGTTCAAGCGTTAAAAAATCAAGAAGAGACAGATATTATTTTTCTTGCCATGCACTCCAGTGAAGGTGTCAAATTTATCAAGCAAATTAAAGACTTAAATATTAACCTTCCTATCATTACTCCAGATGCCTTTTCATCAAAAACATTTCAAAAAGGTTTTGAACGATTTCCTGAGGAAATTGAAAATCAAGGCTTTTATACCAATGGTATTTACGTCATTACCCCAATCATATACGATACTGCGAATGAAGATGGTCAGCAATTTTGGAACCAATACAATCAACAATATGGCAAGGAACCCGGCTGGCATGCTGCATTTGCATATGATACTACAAAAGTCCTGTACCATTCAATAAGTCGATGTATTCACCCGGATGATAGAAAATCAATAAAGGAAGAACGAAAAGCAGTTCGAAATGAACTGTCAAAAATTTCAAGTATTGACAAATCGATAAAAGGTGTAACTGGCTATAATTACTATGATGTTAATGGAGATTCGCCAAAACCTGTTTCAGTGGGAGTTTATAAAAATGGAAAAATAGTTTCAGCAATGAACCAGTTAAAGGTAACAGGTAAAATATCTAAGCAAGCCAATAATACACAAAAGGAACAAATCGTATTTGACAACCAGTTGCTAACAAAAACACGCGTGGTTTATACAGGCATTAAAATCAATGAGTTATCAGATATTAATATCCATAAACTTTTGTTTTCAATTGATTGTTTTCTTTGGTTTAGATTTCGTGGAGAACTGGATTCTGGGAGTATTGTTTTTAAAAATGCGGCAATGCCTGTTATATTAAAACAATTATCTCAACATGTTTCTAAGGATGGCGTGCATTACCATTTATATCATCTCAAAGGAAGGTTTAAAGCAGATTCATTTTCAAATACACTTCCATTTGATAAGCACATGTTGGGAATTGCCTTTCACCATAAAAAGCATAGTCGGAATCATTTGATTTATGTCGTTGACATGATTGGTATGGGCATAAATAACCAGGCTGCGGTGCTTTCACAGATCAATTCAGCAAATGTCTTGAACCCATCATATGGCTGGCAAGCGGATCAAATCAATTTCTTTCAAAGCATTTGCGAAGAAAGCGCTTTGGGCGCTCCTGAATATATTGATACTCATAGTGGCGTGATAAAGTATTCACAATTTAATTTGGGCGTCCGAATTAAAAAATCTAAATTTGGCCTGAATCAATTATATGAAATATTTCCAAGTGGTTATTCAACAAAGATTTTGATGATTAGTATACTGGTTGTCTTGAGTCTTGCGTTGATGATTCGAAAACGTATTATTTTTACGACCTATTCGAACTTTCTGTGGATTATCCAAATCTGCTTTATCTTTATTGCATTGCTCACATGTGAAATTATTGTATTAAACAGTCTGATTGACAAAACAAGCATGGAAAATGTCAGAACGTTTAAACAGTTTTTTGATATATTATGGTGGTTAATCCCTGCTTTATGTGTCAATCTTGCGATCAAACGTTTTATTTGGACGCCCCTTGAGAACAAAACGCAACGCAAAATTCCAACAGTTGCAAGGAAGTTCGTTGCGTTTATCATTGTTCTGTTTTCAGTTTTTGGCGTGATTGCGTTTGTTTTTGATGAAAGAATTACAGGTATTCTGGCAACATCGGGTGTCTTTGCAATGATCATCGGGCTAGCGATTCAGGTGAATATATCCAATATTTTTTCGGGGATTGCATTAAATGTCGAGCGGACCTTTCGAACCGGAGATTGGGTCAGGATTGGTGAATTGAAAGAAGGCAAAGTTTTGGATATTAACTGGCGATGCACTCGGATTCAGTGCAGAGATAACAGTATTCATAACATTCCCAATAGTATGGTCTCTGATAATGAAATCACCAACTATAGTTATCCCAATAGTACATTTGAACATCATTTTATCATTCATATCGATCCCTCTCATGCACCAGATCGGGTGAAAAAAATCATTCTGGATGCCTTGTTATCAGTAAAAGAAATCAACCAGGAACCTTTACCATTTGTTCGATTTAAAGGGACGACTGAATTTTCAACCATGTATGGTGTTTTCTATTGCTCTGAACATTATCAACTCAAAACCCAAATAGAAGAGATTGTCTGGAATCGTGTGTTTATTCATTTAAAACGTGCGAAAATTCATATGGCCATGCAGCGCCATCGCATTTATATGACCAGTGATGTTCCCATTGAATCAGATGAAACCGTTCGGTCAATTGATTTGTTAAAAGAAATCGAGCTTTTTAAACTTTTTTCGGAAAAAGATCAAACATTTATCAGTCAAAGAATAAAACATCATCATCTTCGCGCATCTCAAACCATTGTCAGGCAAGGGGATGATGGAGACTCTTTGTATATTATTGTTGAAGGGGTTGTTTCAATTACAATCAATATTGAAGGCAAGGATATTGAAGTTAACCGATTGGGCGCGGAAAATATTTTTGGTGAAATGGCGCTATTAACCGGGGAGCCCAGAAGTGCCAATGTTATTTCTTTGACAGATACATATCTTTTAGAAATAAGCAAACAAGATATTGCACCGATCATAGAAACCCAACCCGAAATTTCAAGATTACTGGGCGAAGTGTTGGTTCAACGAAAACAAAAAACACAATCGATTCTGTCCAATGAGGAATCTTCATGTGTGCAGGATGAAGATATTCCCAAAAAAATTGTCTCAAAAATATTGCATTATTTTGGTGTCAAAAGGGGTAATGAATGTTAAATTTTGTAAGATTCCCAAGTACTAAAGTATGCTTCACTCTTTTTGGGTTTTAATTCGATTGACAGCTCCCCGGAAGAGCCAATGTTTTTGTAGTGCTTGAAAAAAAATGTCTGCTTCATCCATTGCCAATCGCATACGTTTCATGGTATCGAGAATATCATCTGGAACGTAACTAAAGGATTGAATCAACTTATCCATATCTTTCATGACATGGTTCATATTCATCACCAAAACAAATAATTTATTTAGAATTTCCTCGCCTTCAGCAGTAAGATGTCTGGCATTTTTCATTAATTTTTCTGAACTTTCCATGAGCTTTTCAGCTTTATCCATGATATGCATTGCGCGAATCATTAAGTTTTCAAAATCCAGCAATATTTCTTTGCTGTTTTCAAAAAAATATGTGAGTTTGCCTCCCAGGTTAATTCCAAGTTTATATAATTGATCATCTAAAAATAATTTTCCCAGTGTGCCTTTTCCAGCCAGGATTCTATCCACCATTTGGCTAACCGATTCAACCAATACAGTTGCCTGACGAATGGTTTCGTGAATCAAAATGGGTACAGCAGACTCCAACTGATCTCCATTTTGAGCGATTGAAACATCCTTTGTGCCCGGTGTAATTTTTATCCACCAATCTCCAACAACAAAGTATTTTTGAGCCAATTGTGCTTTACTATCTTTTCGAATGAAGGACATATATTTGTTTTGAATTTTTAAATCTACAGCAACAAAATCCTCATTTAATGTCACTCGATCCACGTAACCAATCGTTTGTCCACGATATGTTACTGAATTTCCTTTGATTAAGCCAAAAACATTGTCATATCTGACATGTAAATACGCCCAATTTTCCATAAAATCTGATAGAATAAAAGAATAGGCCAGAAAAACAGGAATGACAATTGCGGGAATTATAACAAACAATCCCACAAAAAATGTGTGATATTGTCTGAGTAAGGGTAGTTTGGGTTGGATCAGTGTTGGATTTTTCATACTTCTCTTTTTTTTTCTAACGATTACGATTTCTTTTCGTCATTATTAAGGAATGCTCAAAAAATAAGTTCCCCATTTAAAAATGCTTAACTCAAGAATTAAACATCAAGCATAAGCGTACAAAACTGTTCACTCTATTTTTTGAACCATGATTACACTGAAGAAGATGAATAAGATGAATAAAAACACTTTTAATTCATTTTATTCATCTTCTTCAGTGTAATCATGGTTCAAAAACAGAATGAGCAATTATTAAATGAGGAATTCATTTTTTAGGCATTCCTAAGTATATGCTTGATGTTTTAAACTCCATTATTTCGGTAGCGTTAATTTTTTATTGATAAAAACAGCAAATGGAAATTGTACAGCATTACACATGGTCAAACTTTTTGTCATCATTAAGGTAATTGTATGTTTTTGTTTGGAAAATGTTTTAATCTGATCAACAATTAAATCAAAGCTTTCGTGGTCAAGGCCCAGTGAAGGTTCATCCAAGAATAGTATGTCTGGTTGAACCACCAATGCGCGTGCAAAGGCAACGATTTTTGCCTGGCTGGTGGACAACATTTCAGGGAGTAAGTATTGAATATGTTCAATTTCATAAGCCGCAATAAAGTCATTGACAATGCGATCAATCTCACGATTGGATTTTTTGGAGTGATATCGTAATGGTAATGCAATATTCTCAAACACATTATGATTACTAATCAATGCTGAATTTTGGAAAACAAAACCATTTTTATATCTCAATTTCATTGCAACATCCTTGACATATGCTTTAACGTTTTTTCCATAATGTTTGACAATGCCCTGATATTTTGTGTGTGATAATCCTGAAACAATTTCCATAAATGTTGATTTTCCCAATCCATCTTTCCAGAAAATCGTAAGATTATCTCCGGGGGACATTGTAAAAGAAACATTTTCACATAATACATTATGATCAATAGAACATGTTACATGGTCCAGTTCAATTGAGTAATTGTTGTTTTGTTGTATTTTTTTTTTCATTCCTGAAACTAAGTTAAAAATGCCCTTGCATCTGGAAAAAACATCTGGAAAAATAATAGAATTACAATAATTTTGATCACAAGCATGATTGCACCGGAAACAACAAAAGATTGAATAACAACCACAGACACTTCTCGAACATATTTAACACTGAGTCCAAAATAACAACTAACAATTGATATGATCATTCCTGAAATAGTGCTTATAATCAATATAAAATAAACATCAAACATGCTGATCGCTTCAACCGCTTTTTGTAAAAAGATCATAAAGGGAATATGTATGATCATTTCAGCAACAGCAAGCCCGCCAACAATGGCGATAATTGCAAAATAGAAGTTGAGGCAAATCATTGAGAGCACCATTCCGACAAATGTTGGCATCACCAGGTATTCAACAGGTGGAACGCCCATCGATTCTAATGCGGTAACTTCCTTATTCACGCACATATATCCCAGATAGGCAGTCAAGGACGTTCCTGAACGACCGAGGACCAGAAGAAATGTTACAACCGGTCCAATTTCACGTACAACAAAGACTTTCAATAATTTTCCAAAATATTCTCCAACACCATAATTGGGCATGTTGTTTATTGCCTGAATGACAACTGTTCCACCACACATCAGTGCAATCACGCCAATTAACCAGATTGCCTCCACTCCAGTAAGCATGACTTGAAATGATACCTGGCGTCGAAAGGATCTGTGACCTTTAAAGAATGGGTTTAGCACTCCCAAAAAAGACACCACTGTATTTGACCACAAAAGGATGATGCTGATGACATTTTTATATAAATTGAGTAAGATATTTCCAGCATTTTCAGTAATAACAATAAAGCGATTCATAATAACCTGTATCGTTTGGGGTTTAATAAAAACCTGAATAATTCATCCATGTTAACAGCAAATTTTATGCCTGATAATTCTTTTTTCCTCACCGCTAAAAAAGAAAAAAAATAAAATTATTTTTTTTGTAAACGAATTTATTTTCTTTGTCGTCTTATGCTATCAAACAGCGGATCGATCGTGACAAACACATTCGATATGAAGTCCAATCTAAAAATAATGGGGTTTTCGATATTGATTTTGGATGCTTTCGATTCGTAGAAAAAATGAACCATTAAGTCCATACATTGGGGGATCAAAATCCCCAAAAAAACAGGGGATATTGCTCCCCCAAAAAAAAGGAGATTATGATGAAAAGAACAATTTTATTTGCGTGTATGTGTGTAATCATTTTAGCAACGACAGGATATGCAAAAATGGGTCATGGTCATGGTCATGGTCTTTTACCTCCGGGTAAATGGTGGCATATGCCCAAAATTGTAGAGCGCTTGAAAATTACCGATGATGAAAAAAACTTTTTAGATCAAATGTTCTTGGAAAACCGAAAAGCGATGATTCAGGTAAAAAGTGAAATGGAAACAAAAAAACTGGACATGGAATCCATTATTGAAAAGGAGCCTCTTGATGAAAACGCTGCGATGACACAATTTGATTCCATTCAAGAGACAGGGAAAAAGATGTGGAAAAACAAATTTAAATTTGTTATCGAAGTCCGCAAGCTGCTTGGCAAAGATCGCTTTATGCAATTGAAAAGCCAATTCAGAAAATTTCACCATGGTAAACACAGGCATGGCAAAGGCAGAAAGGGATGTTTACATCATCCGATGAAAGGCGCCGGCAAAGGGCAAATGAACTGGGATGAAAATGGCGGATGGAATAATTAATTATTAAATTAAACCACTACCTCTGGTAGTGGTGCAGTCAATAGGGTTCAATTGTTAAGTTGTTTCATAAAAATATCGCATGATGGCAACTGCTTCAGGGGAGTTTTGTATTTCATCAATAAATATTAAAATATTCCCTTTTGAGTCGGAAATGTTTGCATGTAAAAAAATGGCCTGAACAAGAGCATCAATAAAAATACTTTATGGCGGGTTATGCTTAATTTATAACTCGCCATAAGTGCGGACATTGTCAATTTTTTTTTGTATAATGATCATAATAATTTAAGGATTGCGATCGTCCAAACAAATATTTGCTTTTGTAATGTCCATCTAGCGATTTCGCTATTTCTTCTTCTGCATCCCTTCCCATCACTTGACACAATTCCAATAGTATATTAAAAATAAAAAAATGCAAATCAGTTAACCGAAAAAGGGGCAAGAAGTAAGGATGAAAACAAAGAGCCACCTGCTATTTGGCAAACTGTTTAAGGCGATCATGGCACCATTGGGCGTTGTTGTTAGTACTGAATTCAAAATTATGTCTGATTCACCCAGAGCTGA
>Ga0272440_1002821_pt1 | contig 13337 bp, 4 predicted proteins | sample SSMMMBAug17_FD_192440 | JGI IMG/M metagenome (GOLD analysis project Ga0272440, IMG submission 192440) | Marine sediment archaeal communities from Little Sippewissett salt marsh, Falmouth, MA, United States - SSM-MMB-Aug17 | ecosystem: Environmental > Aquatic > Marine > Wetlands > Sediment ...
CCAGTATAAAAAGATTTCGCCCCTATCGGGGCTAAGATGAAATGTCTCCATAAAATGTACATTTTGTTTTAATTTTTTAAACCGGGACGTTATTTCTGCCTGCCTGTAATATTGTCTTGCAATATTTAAAGCATCTTTTTGATCCATTTTTGAATTTCCTTTATGCGACCTATCCATTGTTGTGTGAATTCTTTATTGCAAAGATTATAAAACTCTTTTTTATGTTTCGGAAAAACAAAAATTATATAGATAATGCCTAATAATTATAAATTATTCATCAAAAGTTAGGTTAAACGATGTTTTTAATGAGATAAATCTTATTATCAAACCCTGTAAAATCAATCAATTAGCTACGATTCTCATTGTCCAACTTATCAACTTATCAACTTGTTTTAGAAACTTGAGATAAAGCTCTTTTTAGTTCTTCAATCACACGTTCCTTTTCTTTAATCACACCATCCTTTTCTTTAATCACTTTTTCTTTTTCCGCAATGTCTCTTTCCATTGTCTGCAGATCTTCAATTATTTCATCTTCAATATCCATTCGGTCTTTCATTTCAGGTTCTGAAATTGCTCTTTGTAAACGACGAATAATTTTGTTATACTTTTTTGGGTATTCTTTTTCATTCATAACCAGTGTATGCCGACTATCATCCGCAATATAGCGCTGATCAAATACGCTTAATAAAGATTCCAGTTCTGTTCGTTTTTCTTTGGGTAACTCTGGTATTTGAATAATAAAGCTATCATGAGTTAAACTTTCTATAAATTCTTCTTTTCCAATTAATGCCGAACCGGTTCTTATATCAATACAGTCTCTTTTGACTTTTATCACTGGTGCCTTCAAGGTATGCAGGCGATGTCCCAAAAAATAGATGGTTAGTATTGGCATGGCTTTTTTAATGGATTTATCGTTGTGTACACTTATATATACATTATCTTTCTTGCGATATTGTTCCCCGAGATACCTTCTGAATCGCATAATATCAGAGGGTAATTTAGCTTTTTGAATTTCAATTATAACGTGTTTATAATTCCCCTGGTTTGTTTTAATTTTTGCTGAAAAATCTAAACGATACACAGTTAATGGATGTTTTTCCAATGTCAGTATTCTTTCTTGTGGCAGAAAATCCAATTCGTCGATATCTTCTTCTATAATTGCGGATATAATCGTTTTCGCCACGTCATTATCTTCCATTAAATATTTAAACACAACATCATATAGAGGATTGGCAATTTGTATAATCATAATAACCTCCTTTTTTAATCAAAAAGAATTATTAACTAACCTTCTTTAATATTATAAAGAATAGTAGCATAAACTGATTGTAGAGACAAGACTTGTCTTGATGATTGCCACTGACTCATTTGCCAATGTGTAAGAACGAACTAAACTTAATTCCGGTGTCTGATTTTTTTTATTGGTTATAGAACAATACTTCCAGTTATTTAGGAAAAGACAGTTTAATGACTGTCCCTAGTTCTTCAGAAGATTCCATCGTAATTTTGCCGCCCAAAGTCTCTGCGATTAACCTTGCCGAGTAAGTCCCAAGGCCAGTTCCTCCCAGTTTGTTAGATGTTGTGAACTTTTCAAAAAAAGTTTCTCGTATGTCCTCCGGAACAGCACCCTTATTGTGAATCGAAATGATAAATTCATTCTCATCTGAAAATGCGATTTTTATTTTTTCATCTTTTGGCGTGGCTTCGAGTGCGTTTTTTAATAGATTTGCATGAATGGAATAGAATAGCAGCTCTTCTCCAGGCACGTTAAAACAACTTTCATCAGAAATTGGATTGCCATTAATGGTCATTTTAATAGTCGCTCGTTTAGCCCGAATGTATTGACGTTTTTCATGAAGAATATCATTTACTACTTTTAATATATCTACAGGCTGGGGGATAAGCACATAAGTGCCTTGCTCCATTTTGTATAAATCTAGTGAAAGGTTAATCAAATTTAACATTTTAACGCCAGCAGCGCTGATCTTGTCGAGTTGTTCGATCTGCTTTTCTGTTAGGTTATCCCTTGCCATTAAGTTTGGAAGATTAATCACAACGGTGAGTGGATTTTTGAGATCATGACGGGTGATTTTCTCCACATCTTCTTTCAACTGCATCACCTCTATCAGTAACTCTTTTTCACGTTTGAGTGACAGGTGGGCTTTTACCCTGGCAAGAACGGTAGGGGGACTAAAGGGTTTGGTGATATAGTCAACACCACCGACTTCAAAACCCTTGAGTTCATCGTCAGCTTCAACTTTTGCTGTAATGAATATAATTGGGATGTCTTTGGTTATTTCATCTATCTTGAGTCGTCTGCACACCTCATAACCATCCATTCCTGGCATCATGATATCCAGTAAAATCAAGTCCGGTGTTTGTTTTTTGGCGATTTGAAGAGCAATGGCACCTGCAGGGGCTGCAAACAATTTATATTCATCTTGTAAAAGCCCCTGGAGGACATCCAGGTTTTCAGGTGTGTCATCCACAATCAATATTTTTTGTTTTTCGGAAATCATATTTTCCTCCAAAGCTAAAGTGTTATATCATTATTTTGAATGATTTTCTCCAATTCTGCAAGCGCTTTTTCATTGGCATAAGCATTTACATGCCTGGCAACACGATCAAAGGCATTGGCAAACTTGCTTCTTGAAACAATTTGATGAATGTCTTCCAAAACAGACTGGGCTTCCATATCCCAGTCCAAAAGACACTGCTGAAGCTTTTTGATGCGCGGGACAAGATCGACGAAGTTGATTTCAATTTTATCCGTTTGAACCTGGTGACCCATTTCATCCAGGATGGGCTTCAAAATCTGGCAGGTTTGATTGAGCGAAATGGTCAATTCTTGGAGGGTTGTATGTGTTTGATTTGCATTCTTATCTTTTAAGCAGGATTCTACTCTTTTTGCATGGGCATGTAAATCCAGAGCACCCACATTGCCGGATACACCCTTTAAGGTATGAGCCAATCGTAAAGCCGTTTCATTATCGCCAGCGTCAATCGCCTGCTTTATTTTTTTATCAACATCACCTTGATTTTCAACAAACTTTGCCAACAGATCTTTATATCGACGAACACTTCCGCCAACCCGTATCACACCATTTTGAACATCAATACCCGGCAGATCCGGGAATGGTTCGTCGCTTTGCAGAGTCTCCTTTTTCAGTTGTTCAAATCCTTCAGGCAGAACCCTTTCACCGGGTTTAATCCACTTGAGCAAAGCATTGAACAATTCTCGTGGATCAATAGGTTTTGTGATATAGTCATCCATACCTGCATCGGCAGTCCTTTCTTGAATACCACTCATCGCATCAGCTGTTATGGCAATAATTGGTAAGTCATTGAGGTAACTTTTTTGACGGATTTCTTTTGCAGCCATATAACCATCCATGACAGGCATTTGAAGATCCATTAAAATGACGTCAAACATTTCATTATTGGTCGCTTCCTCGATTTTTTCCAGTGCGATTTTACCATTATTGGCAATGAACACAATAAAACCTTCTCCTTCCAAAATTTCTGTGACCACCTGCTGATTGACCGCGTTATCTTCTACAACAAGAATTTTTGCACCTCGAATGGTATCAAATCCTTCTGGAATTAAAGATTCGAGCAAATTCTGTTTGCTTTCTCGCTTAAAATCCTGATCAAAAGATTCCAAAATGGCGTCAAAAAGCAACGATTGCGTCACTGGTTTTAAAAGAAAACCATCCAATGGAATGTCTTTGGCTTGCTTCATGACATCTTCACGACCAAATCCAGTTACCAGGATAATTTTGGGGATGATTTCCTGTTTAAACTGCTTGTGGATTTGTTTATAAGTGTCAATACCATTCAGTTGAGGCATTTGCCAATCAATAAACATGAGATCAAATCGATGTTCCTTATTATCTATAGAATCTTTAATTGTTTGAATTGCTTTAATTCCAGAGTTAATGGTTTGAACCATGAATCCAAACTCTTCTAGATATCTTTTCATTGTGAGGCAGAAGGTATTATTATCATCAACAACCAGGACTTTTAACTCTTTCAAGGGCTCTGGGATCATATATTCTTTTTGAATCTCTTTTTCATGCCGACCAAATCTGGCAGTAAAGAAGAATGTACTTCCTTTGCCTACTTCACTGATAACGTCAATCTCACCGTCCATCAGTTCGGATAAGTTTTTACATATGGCCAGCCCCAATCCGCTGCCGCCAAATTTTCGTGAAGTTGAACTGTCGGCTTGTTGAAAAGATTGAAAAAGTATACGTTGTTGGGCTTCAGTTAAGCCAATCCCAGTATCTTTCACAGAAAACTTGAGCATCACTTGATTTTCTTCCACTTCAATTGGCTGAACAGATACAACGATTTCGCCTTTTTCCGTAAACTTTACTGCATTGTTCGTCAGATTTAATAAAATTTGTCCGAGTCTTAAAGAATCACCTTTAAGTTGTGTTGGCGTCTCCGGGTATAGGTTAAACACCAGTTCCAAGCCTTTTTCCTGAGCTTTTATCGAAATCATGCTGGAAAGATTATACATGACATCGTTTAAGTTAAAATCAATATCTTCCATGTGTAGTTTTCCGGCCTCAATTTTTGAAAAATCGAGAATGTCATTGATGATACCGAGCAAGGATTTGCCTGATTGATCAATTTTGGTAATATAGTCAAGCTGTTTGGGAGAAAGATCCGTTTTTAGCGCCAAGTGGCTCATACCAATGACCGCATTAATAGGAGTGCGAATTTCATGGCTCATATTTGCCAGAAAGTCGCTCTTGGCTCGTGTTGCGGCTTCGGCTTTTTCTTTTGCTTTTTCGAGTTCTTTCTCCATTTGTTTGCGGTCGGAGATGTCAATTATCGTACCGATTAAAAAGATCGGATTCCCCTCATCATTGAAATCAACCCGGCCCTTTTCGTATACCCAGATTGCCTCACAGTTTTTGTTAATAATCTGGTATTCGATTGTGAAGGCTTGTTTTAAATCAACAGCTGTCTGAACAGATTCGGCCACCATATCTAAATGATCAGGATGGATAATACTTGCATAAGAGCGGATTTTATTTTCTATGAAATCAGCACTTGGATACCCGGAAAGCCGTTCCACTTCATCGGTAATGTTCAGCATGGTGTAGTGTTCATCCATAAGACATCGATATACAGTACCCGGAATTGTGGAAACCAGTGTGGACAGCAAGCGTTCATTTTCAGCCAATGCTTGCTCGGCCTCTTTTTTGTCAGTAATATCGTTTTTGACAGCCAAAAACCGTGCAATGTCACCAGAACTATTTAATATCGGAGAAATAGAAACGCTCTCCCAGAAAAGACTGCCATCTTTTTTCTTGTTGACCATCTCACCATACCAGATTTCTTTTTTGCAAATAGTGGTCCACAGGTCTTCGTAATATTCAGGCGGATGCTGGTCAGATTTGAGTATCCGCGGGTTTTGTCCCATGGATTCCTCAAAGGTATACCCGGTGATGGCTGTAAATGCGGGATTGACATATTCGATATTTCCCAAAGTATCGGTAATAACAACCGATGCCGGACTTTGTTCCACGGCTTTGGATAGTTTTCTGAGTTCTTCTTCTGCTGTTTTGCGATCGGAAATATCTATCATGTTCGCCAATAATTCGCCACCAGGGAGAACGGTACCGGTTACGATTAAATGCTTAACTTCACCATTTTTATGAATACATCTGTACTCGTTGGGTGTAATATCTTGACATGTAACTAGTGAACATTCGACTGCATTTTTCCAGGATTGGGTGGCCCATTGCCGATACTCTGAATTAGGGTATATCTTGGAAAAAAGTTCTTCTATATTCGGCGTCTCTTTTTCGGTATATCCGAAAAGTTCCAAAAAGCGTTCATTCCGAAAGTAAATCTCATTATTTTTATCAAGTAGCACTGCTCCAATGGGCATTTTTTCCAATACGTTTCGCAGTTTCTCCTCCGCTTTACGTAGTTGATCGGTTTGCTTGCCAATACTTTCGGCCATGGCATTGTAACCATCGGCAAGTTCTTCAATTTCATCCCTGGAATCGATCATGATGCGGTGATTATATTTGCCTTGCTGGATTGTCACAAGGGCATCATGAATCGTAATCAAGGGTTTGATAATGCGTTTTTTGGTAAAATAGAATATATATGCAGCACCCAAAATTTTTAAAACAATCAGAAAAATTACACTGTACAAAGCGGCCATCCGCTTATCATACTCTACATGCAGTAATTTTTTTGAACGTTGCTCAAAAAGTAGTAAAAAATCATCAATGGGTTTCATGATTTTTACTTTGGTATTCCGATAGGCTTCTCCAAAAAGAATCTCCATCGCCATTTCCGAATTCGGCTCAAGCTGTTGAGTCAATTTTCCAGTATCAACCATATTGCCTCTATGCATGGCATTAAAAGCAACTGTCTCTAACCGAAGCAGATTATTGGACTCCGATATCGCTAAGGTAAGTTTCTCCATTTCCTGTTCAGAGAGCCCAAGTTCGGTGATGCGTTGTTCAATGCTGTAAGTTTCACCATCCTTATCCAGCTTCTTTTCGCCTGAAATGACTTGGTGCCAGTAGGAATAGATGTAACTCTTTGGATGAGGACGTTTGCCGTCTCTGATATCGATCACGATCTTATGGTAGGTTTCATATTGGGGATCACCAGTGGCGACATATAGACGGGCAAGATAGGTGAGATGATCCGAGCTTTGGGTTAATTCGTTTGCCAGATTGTGGGCATCATTGATCTGTGTTTCTATTCTGGTGACTTCTTGTGTTGTTTGAATCATAAACATAACGACAATACCGATCGTTATTATGAGTCCGCTGAAGACTACAGAAAAGATCAAATAGGAAAGCTGTAAATTCAACTTTTTCGGCCGTCCCTTTATCAGCCACAGAACAAACAAGGCAAAAAGCAAGAATGCAAACATCCAGGCCAATGTCTTGATCAGAAATGCGGCTTTGTCGAAACTGGGTTGATCCAAAGTATGAAACTGGTGTGTAATCTCTGTATCACCAAACCAACGGGTTTCCAGTTTGACCATGTCATCACGGGTAACTTTGCGCATCGCTTTTTCCAGGATAGCATGCAGTTCGGGCCAATCATTTCGAACAGCAAGGCGATATCTAGGGTCTCTGTCAATTATGGAGATATCTGCTTCAGCAACAGGTACGACATTGGTCAACGTGTTTTTGCGTATCAGGTAATTGGCAACGGCTGTATCCAATACCGTCGCGTCCCCACGACCCAGGGATATGCTTTTAAGTATTTCATCATAATAATCTATATAAATAAACTTTGCATTTGGAACCATCCGGGGTAACTGTTTGGCAATGGCATCTCCCATGGAAAGCATTACGCGCAGATTTGATAAATCTTTAACAGACCGGATACCAGATATTCCTTCCCTAACATAAATTCCATTGATTACGCTTTTATACGGACTAGTAAACTTGAGAAATCGTGCACGTTCGGGAGTGTAGTAAATTGCTGGAAAAAGATCGATTTTCTTTTCTTTTCCCATGTTAATCAGGTTTTTCCAAGTGTCCTGAACATATTCCAGAGTCAACCCGGATTTTTCTGACAGTATGTTAAGATAGTCAATAGAAAAACCGGCGGGCTTACCATTTTCAAAAAAATCAAAAGGAGCATAATCATACTCATTTGATACCCGGATAACCGGGTGTGTATTCAGCCAGGCTTGCTCTTGATCGCTCAAAACGATGGTTACCTTTTTTTCTGAAAAATCAGTCGTAAACCACCGATTCCAGATAAGCCTCCTCTTGGATGGATCCATCGCTTTATCAGATTTATCCAAAATCGATTTGAGCAAAGGAAGATTTTTGGGAACAGTATATTCATGAATTTCAGTGCGAGGCTTGCCGGGTATTTTAAATTCATCCATTAGAGCAACATGACTTATGTGGGCGGCTTGCAGAATGTATTCACCGGTTTCAATCACCTGCACACAGAAATCAGCCTTGCCCGTTGAGACGATACGAAACATTTCTTCCTCGTTGCTACCATGAACGATAGGGGAATTTGGAAACAACAATTTGAGTAATGTCTCCATTGCAAACCCACTGTACGAAGCAATAACTTTACCGTTCAGAGAATCAACCCCCACTATGTCAGAACGTGTGGTTTTGGCAAAAATCCCAAAAGAAATTGGAATATTTTTCTCAGAAAAGAGCAGATTTTTTTTTCGCTCTTTTGTAGAGATTATACCCAGTGCGGCATTGATTTCTCCTCTATTCAGTTTTTCGAGCAATACCTCTAGCACCATTGAATGATATCTGGCTTTCAATCCCACCTGATTTAACATCTCATTGAATATATCCACCTGATACCCCATAGCGTTACCACTTTTATCAAAAAATTGGTAAGGGGCAACAGTATAGATGCCTAGATCTAGTGTGGGATTGGCCGTGATCCAGTCTTGTTCTTCTTGGGATAGTGCCACGGGTTTGCTGGATGCTCCGCCAAACCATTTTTCTTTCAGGTGTTGGAGTTCAACAATAGATACGCTGTCTATCGCTTTGTTAATGATGTCATGTAAAACATCATTTCCACTGGCGATAAACAGCTCGTTTTCACTCATGCCGAATTCGTTTTGCCACATGCCTTGAACGACCAAGTTTATATGACCGAATTGGGTGATCATATAACGCAATGCATTGCCATAATCCGTACTGAAATCGGCTTTTCCATTGCTTATAAGGCGTAAAGCCTCTTCCTGAGTTTTGGTTTCAATGACTTTAATTTTACCTTGATAATTTTTCTTCATAGTAACGGTTGTTTCCCAACCGCCGGGGGCTGCATATGTATAACCGTATAGATCTTCTAAACTATTGATGGTTTTAAAATCAATTCGTGTCACAAACTGTATACCCTCTTTTATAATTGCTTTGGAAAGTCGGCCACACGTCTTTGCTTCTTTTGAGGCAATGGTGGGTTGCAGTAGATCAATCTCTTTGTTGCAAAATAGTTTGACCAATTGATCCCATGAATAACCATTGACAAACTCAAACGTCACCCCCATTTTTTTGGACAGCAATTTCATATAATCAATCATATACCCTTTGGGTTGCCCATTTTCGACAAAATCATAAGGCGGCCAATCCATTTCATTACTGACTCTCAGAATCGGATGTTTCTTCAGCCAGGCACGCTCATTTGAATTGAATACCAGTCCAGAATCTTCATGCTCTTTTTCAGGGTGAACCCACGGAAAAAGTATATCGCGCTGTTCTTCCTCGGAAAGACTGTCCAGAGATTTCTGCAGAATATCCCTCAGAATTGTCCAGTCTTTACGCACACCAATGGCCAGAATTGAACCCTGCTTGTTCAAGCGTCCGTGAAATTTAAGATTTAGCAGAACTTCCTTTCCTATAATGTAGCTGGCAACGGCCCGATTACCGCCGTAAGCATCAGCTTCACCACGAGCAACGGCGTCCAGGGCATGGGCGGTGTCTGCATACTCCTTTATTATGACATTTGGAAAATTTTTAGTGAAATATCGTACATTGCCGAAACCTTTTTCAAGAGCAAGGGTTTTGCCAATTAAATCTATTTCAGAGTGAAGGTAAGGAGTGTCTTTTCGCGAAACGATTACATGAGGAACTGAAAGGTATGGACGAGTTGCATTGAAATACGGCTCCCGGCTTTTTTTCGGTGTGAAATCGAGCAGTGCTGCGAGCTCTTTCTCCTTGACTGCACGATAGATCTTCGACCAGTCCCCCGGCCTTGGGATAAGGAGATTTCCGAGCCTTTTATTCAATAAAGCGATCAAGTTCATTCCAATGCCTTTTCTCCGTCCGTCTTGATCCAAAAAAGTAAAAGGTGGCCAGTTGTTCATGATGCCGATTTCGATCTTTGGGTGTCTTGCTAACCAGGCTTTTTCTTCGTGGTTAAGAGCGTCAAACTGCGACAACTTCGCTTTTTTGTCCTGGGTTTGGAATAAAAACCTATCCCAGTTTTGATCGGCCTTTGCCATGCCGGCCTTAACGTAGGTCGTAACGATCTGTTCATACCGATCAATTGTCATCAAACCGAGGGGAATTACACCCGATAGCACCATAAGGCTGGTTAATCGGGCTTCATAGGCAAGTTTTTCTCGATTAAGTTCTGGATTGTATTTTGTGATAATTAGATCGATGATTTCATCTGGATTTTCAAGGGCATATTGCCACCCTTCCAGGCTTGCGCGGATCATTTTCGCAACACGATCAGGGTGATTCTCAATTTCCGATTCCGTTGTAAAAAAGTTATCTCCATAGAAATCGATCCCATAGCTTTTTGGGTTGATGATATTGTACCCAATGTCTCTTTGCTTCAAGGTGAATGGCTCGTTTGTGATGTAAACAGAAAGCGCATCCACTTGCCCTGTGATCAAATCATCCAGCCTGAAGGATTGAGGTACTGCCTTGATGGCACCCAAGTCCCCAATGGTTTGAAGCATCATGGCAATGAGAGGGGCATCGCTGCTTCCCTTTGAATCGATCATAACCGATTTGTCGATAAGATCGTACGGGGTAGTAATGCCTGATTTCTTCAGTGTAAGAAAGACAAGTGGTGAGTGTTGAAAAATCTGCTTCAGCAAAACAACAGGACTTCCACGAAGGCGCTCAAGGATCAAGCCTGCATCTGCCACGCCATATTCAGCATCTCCATCAAGTACCGACTGGATATGACTTTTGCTGGGATCTCGTTTTTTTAGAACGACATTCAAGCCTTTCTCAGCATAATATCCTTTTTCTACAGCAGCATAATACCCTGCAAACTGGAATTGATGCGACCATTTGAGTTGGATGGTGATGGTTTGTTTTTCAGAAGCTATCGCAACAGAAGAAATGAAAAGTATAAGGAGACAGATGATTCGACTTGTGGGAGTTATTTTATTAAATTTTTTCATGTTTAACGTTATTTAAATTCTCTTGTGGGAGTTATCGAAAAATTCTTCCTCCAATTTTTAATACGAACGTTTGAAGGGGCGTATGTAAAGGTTGGGGGAAGAAATCAATTATAACATCAAGGCAGAAATAAATCCCATTTTTTTTGCCATTATCGTTGAAAAAAATTTAATAATTCTGCAAATCCACACCCCACATGGAACGTGTTTTTCTCGTTCCCAGGCTCTGCCTGGGAATGCATACTTGGCGGCTCTGCCGCCTAAACATTGGTATAGGCGGCAGAGCCGCCGGGCATGCATTCCCAGGCAGAGCCTGGGAACGAGAAAAGTGTTAACTGATAAATGAAGGATGCCAAAAATTTAATAATTCTGTAAATCCACACCCCACATGGAACGTATTCACCCATATTTGTTGAAGAACTTTGCTACACATAATGACAAAACCATGATGGAATACAATCCTGATCTGCGATATGATCATTCAAACAATACTCCAAGGCAATAGGCAATGTCTGGATCAGATCAGTAGCCAAAAATCCGATATTGCCAATTTTTTCAGATAGAATATCCCCTGCAAGGCCATGAATGTAAACACCTGTTGTTACTGCGCGGTATAAAGGAACTCCCTGAGCGATAATGCCAGCAATCACTCCAGTTAAAACATCCCCCATGCCAGCGGATGCCATTCCAGGATTGCCAGTCGGATTGACTGCAACTGTGCCATCTGGGAATGCAATTATTGTTTTTTCCCCTTTCAGAACCAGGATTACTTTATACGACGCTGCAAAGTGGCGGGCATAGGTCAAACGATCGGACTGAATTTTTTGAGTGCTAAGCCCCATCAATCGTGCCATTTCCCCAGGGTGTGGCGTTAAAATATGGGTTGTTCGCGCATTGAGTAAATATTCGGTATGACCGGAAAGACAATTCAACGCATCAGCATCAATGACCATTGGGATTTCTGACGACACAAGGAGTTTTAATACCAGCTCAATTGTATTCGCTTGTGTTCCCATGCCAGGGCCAATAGCCATACATTTTTTGTTTTTAAGGGCTTCCATGATGCCATCAAAGGCGTCCATTTCCAGTATATCGGTATGTTCGGGCAAAAGCGGTAGGGTCATGACTTCCATTAATTGGGTTTCAAGAATGCTGTTCAGGGATGCACTCACGCCAAGAGTTAGCAGGCCACAACCAACACGCATGGCTGCTTGTGCTGTCATGGCGCAGGCACCGGTTTTGCCTTTGCTTCCTCCCAACACCAATATATGACCGCTTGTTCCTTTGTGTGCGTCCGAAGGTCGCTTGCAAAAATTTAGGGATAAATCAGATGGCGTCAACAAATAGTGTTTGGGTGATATGGATTTTGTAATTGATGCGGGGATGCCAATATCAGAAACTGCCAGCTTTCCACAGTATTTTACACCCGCTTGTATAACCTGGCCAATTTTCACATGACCAAATGTAATTGTGGCATTTGCTGCAACACAAATGCCACAAATTTTACCTGTGTCTGCATTTAAACCCGATGGTATATCCACTGAAAAAACCGGACATGGCATTGAATTCAGCCATAGAATAACATTTTGATAACGCCCATGAATTTCTGAATTTAAACCGGTTCCAAATAGGGCATCAATCCAGATATTTCGTTGTTCCATCAAACTCATCTGAGATTTTAAAGTGGTGTCATCTGGAATTTCAACAATTGTTGCTCCCATGCGTGTCAGAAGTTCATAATTGAACAAGGCATCACCCGATAACTTCTCATGATTTGCCATCAAATAAACAATAACATCCTCACCAGCTGAAAGGAGATATCGTGCCATCACAAAACCATCGCCGCCATTATTGCCGTGTCCAGCCAACACACCGATTCGTTTATGATGAATCTGCGAAAATTGCATCATAAAAAAATCAACTGCATTTCGTCCGGCATTCTCCATGAGAACTATGCCCGGAATGCCGAATTTTTTAATGGTTTCTTTGTCCATTTGTTGCATCTCTTTTGCAGAGACCAGATATTTTTTCATGTTTTGTTCTCCTTTATAATAAGAGTAGATATTTTTTGGGGTTGCGTTGTTCGTGTTTATGCGGCATCAATTGGTATAATAGACGATACAACCATTCTCTCTGTCTTTATCACTGTAAGAAATATGTATCATTTTATTCATGGCACTAAAATCATCGGGCGGATATATGATTCTTTTTTCTGGCTTTACAGGTATCGCCTTGCTTTGAGTGGCCTCAATTCGCGAAGGTATTTCAAATGCGGTTCGAATAACAAAGGTATATATTTTCTTTTCATCAATGATGTCTTCCTCATACAATACATCGTTTTCTGTATGTTTATGACTGAACACCACATAAAAACCTTCACTGACTCCCTCAGATTTAAGGTATTGCGCCAATTGTGCCTTGCCATTCATATATCGCTTGC
>Ga0272440_1002822_pt1 | contig 13337 bp, 14 predicted proteins | sample SSMMMBAug17_FD_192440 | JGI IMG/M metagenome (GOLD analysis project Ga0272440, IMG submission 192440) | Marine sediment archaeal communities from Little Sippewissett salt marsh, Falmouth, MA, United States - SSM-MMB-Aug17 | ecosystem: Environmental > Aquatic > Marine > Wetlands > Sediment ...
GTTCTAACATTCAAAACAAAAACGACGACTCCGATACTTGAAGAGCTAAGTGTCATCAGAAAACATAATATAGATGATAGTGTAATACTGATTAACAACATTCTTCATTTTCAGCCTATCATAAAGACTTATTACACACCAGAAAAGTCTCGTCAGTACTTGAGTATTTCGAAGCTAATGAAAGAATTCCAGTTATTTAATGTCGATTATGATTTTTTTGTTCTTGGAAATATTTCAATAGCTTTTCCTTCTGGAAGTCCTGTAAAGTATTCTCATGGAATATTGGCATGCACATTGTCTCGTTGTTTTTCAAAAAATGAAATTTCTGACTTAGAGTTAGAGGAAACTGAAAATATTATTTCCTACAAACTTAGCGAAAATGAAAAAAAAGCAATACATTATCTACCTGATGATTATGTAGGTATTGAAGAAGGAGGGGTTGGAGGGCACTTTTTTTATTGGAGTGGTCTGGTCTTTTTAGGCGAGAAACAATACCAAAAAGCGAATAAACAGTTTATAAATGCAACACGAAAAGGTTTTGACAACTGGAGAATTCGTTATCTTATCGCCTTATCAGGTTATTTATCAGGGAATATTGGTGTTTCAAAAACAATTGTTCGAGATCTTATTATTGAAAAAAGTAATTATAAACCATTACTGCAATTAGCACAGAAATTAAATATTGATGTAAGTGATATTGTCCCACCACAAACATAAAATATATTTCACTGATAAACGTGAAGGAAAATTTGTTTAAGAAAAATTATTCATCATTTAATATAGCTAATACTGACATGCATTTGCACGTTCAACTAATGATTATTTGTAAAAATTTAAATTATCTATTTTATAAAAAAGACGATAGACTAACATGAACAATGAAAGACAAAATAAAGAACCATTTATTGTTTTTGGCTCACCTTTGATTGAAACACAAGAAATTGAAGAAATTGTTAAAGTTATGCGTTCAGGATGGATCGGAACAGGACCGCGTGTTTCTCAGTTTGAACATGATTTCGCAAAATTTAAAAATGTTCAACATGTTGCTGCTGTTAATTCTTGTACTGCGGCCCTTCACTTAAGTATGCTTGCGGCAAAATTAGAACAAGGTGATGAAGTCATCACTACACCATTAACGTTTTGCGCTACTATAAATTCTATTATTCATGCAGGAGCTGTACCGGTTTTAGCCGATATTAATCCCAAAACATTAAATATAGATCCAGATCAAATTCAAGCAAAAATATCCCCAAAAACAAAAGCAATCATCCCGGTTCACTTTGCCGGTCGTCCTTGTGAAATGGATTTAATTTGTGAGTGTGCACAGAAAAACAGCTTAACAATTATTGAAGATTGTGCGCATGCGATTGAGAGTAAATATCATGGAAGAAATGTCGGGACCTTTGGTGATTTCGCCTGTTTTAGCTTTTATGTTACCAAAAATGTCATTACTGGCGAAGGCGGTATGGTAATTGCCAGTTCTAAAGCTGACATTGAAACAATTAAAGTGTTGGCCTTACACGGCATGAGTAAAGATGCCTGGAAACGATTTTCAGATAATGGTTATGTTCATTATACAGTAATTGATTGTGGTTATAAATACAATATGATGGATATACAGGCTGCAATCGGTATTCATCAATTAAAACGTGTTAACCGAAATCATGAATTACGTAGATTAATTTGGGAACGTTACAATAATGAATTCAAAAATTTACCAATTGGAATTCCAATGGAACCTGCACACGATACCTGTCATGGATACCACTTATATACACTCATTATAGATGAAAAAAAAACCGGTTTGTCTCGGGATGAATTTATGAATAAAATAGCTGGTTACAATATCGGTACAGGCGTTCATTATCTGAGTATTCCAGAACATCCGTATTATCAACAACGTTTTTCGTGGAGACCTGAAGATTATCCCAATGCAATGAAAATTGGCAGGCAAACGGTTAGTATTCCATTATCACCAAAATTATCGAATGAAAATATTGACCATATCATTATGGCCGTCAAAAAAATTTTAAATAGATGATTGAAATTGCGACACCCATATCAACATTGTTTAACAAACTGATAAATGCTATCGAAATCATAAAATATTCTGACTGTTTGGAGTGCAGAGAACAAAGTTTTCATTCAACGTTTTCAAATCAAAAAGTATTTCATTGTGATATTCAACTAATTCATAAATTTGGAAGAGACAAATTCTCTTTTCTTGAGAAATTAGCTGATTTAAAAAAAGAATTGCAATTAATTTCTTTCCATATGGCTTCATCATGCAGCAACCCTTTTTTAGATAATTTTATGTTTAAACCTGGTGGATTTCAATTGTCCAGAAAAGAAATGCTGAATAATGCAAAAAAAAATATTAAAATAATTAAATCAATCTTTGAACCGGAGGTTAAGATAGCTGTAGAGAATAATAATTACTATCCATCTGAAGCTTATAATTACATAACAGATTCAAAATTTATCAGCGAAGTTGTTTATGATAATGACATTTATTTTTTATATGATATGGCTCATGCAGGAATTACAGCACATAACAAATGTTTATTATTACAAGACTACCAAATTCAACTGCCTTTGGATAGGGTGATTCAAGTTCATATCAGCAGGTATAAAAAAAACAGAGATAATATTGCAATAGATTCCCATTTATTACCTGACACAAATGAATACAATGAACTATTAAAAATAATTTCTATTGCTAAATCTATTGAATATGTTACAATAGAATACTATAAAGACATAAACAGATTAATTGCTTCATTAAAAAAATTAAGGAAATTTCTCTATGAATTATCTTGATCAATTGTTTAAATTAAAAGGTAAAATTGCTATCGTCTCCGGATCTACAGGACAGTTAGGCGCGGTAATCTGTGAGGGGTTGTCACGTTCAGGAGTCGTCGTTGTCGGTGTGGATCTAAATCTTGATGGCAAACGAATTGATAACGTTGATTATAAACAATTAGATATAACGAACAAAGAGATGGTTAATGAAGTTTTTTCAAAAATAATTGAAAAATATGGCCGTTTGGATATATTAATAAATAACGCAGGTGTGAGTACTTTTGAACCTTTTGAACAACGTTCGGAAGATAATTTTGACTGGGTTATGGATGTTAACTTGAAAGGAACTTTTTTTTGCATGCAAACAATGGTCAATTTATTTGAAAAATTTCATTTAACAGCGGGTTCGTTCATAAATATTGGTTCAATTTTTGGTATTATCAGCCCTGATTTTAGAAATTACACGGATTGTAACAGGAAAAATTCTGAAGTGTATGGCGCGACCAAGGCTGGCATCATTCAGATGACCAAATACTTTGCTGTCCACTTAGCGGATAGAAATATAAGAGTGAATGCTGTATCGCCAGGCGGCATTTTAAATCCAATTTCTCCTCAAGGTGAAGATTTTCAGAAGAATTATGCTTTTAGATGTCCATTGAAACGTATGGCGGATGAAAAAGAGATGATCGGTGCTATTTTATATCTTGCAAGTGACGCGTCAACTTACACAACCGGACAAAATATTATTGTAGACGGTGGATTTACCTGTTGGTAAAAGGAGGAACAATTGATGAATAATAAACGAAAACAATTAAGAAACTATGGTTTTTCAACAGATAATAATACGTATATTATAGCTGAACTTGGTATTAACCACGGCGGTGATGTCGATTTAGCCAAAAAACTGATTGATTCTTCTGCTAATACCGGTGTTGATGCTGTAAAATTTCAAACATATATAACTGAAAAAAGAGCTCCTAAAGGAAATTCTGATATTTTTAATATTTTAAACAAATGTGAATTACCTTTTGATGCTTTTAAGGAATTAAAAGATTATTCGCAACAATATGATATTGATTTTATTTCTACTCCTTTTGATAATGAAAGTATTGATTTTTTAGATAGTATTGGGTGTAGTAAATTTAAGATAGCTTCATTCGATGTCGTCAATCATCAATTACTTGCTCACCTGTCAAAAACAAAAAAACCAGTTATCCTGTCGGTTGGTATGTCAAATGAAGAAGAGATTAAACAGGCACTTCAAATACTTAAAAAAGGAACTGAAAAAATTTCATTGCTACATTGCATCTCAGCTTATCCCTGTGAAGAAGATGACATGAATCTTTCAGCTATTTTCAAGTTGCAGGAACTATTTAACAACGCGATCGGCCTTTCTGATCACACAAATACAACATTAACATCACTGTATGCAGTGGCAGCAGGTGCACAAATTATTGAAAAGCATTACAAAATTGATGATAATATGGACTGCATAGATGCACCTGTTTCGATTACTGAAGTTCAAATGAAAAAAATGGTAAATGAAATTCGCAGAATTGAATCAATTTTCGGCAATGCTGAATTAGGCGTCAGAACTGTCGAGAAACCTACAACTGTATTCAGAAGGTATACAAGTAAATGAATAAGCTTTTTGTGTTTCAAGAAAAAACAAAAGATTATTTTACTGAGTTAGAACAGGCTTATAAAAAAGTATCAAATGATAACAATCGAATAGATTTATCTTCTTTGAATATAGAATATTTGATTGAACATAAATTTGACGTCGTTATATCCAATGGACTGCCAAAAGAGTGGTACTTCATTCTAAAGGGATTAAATATTGTCACTATAACAATAGATAACAGAAAAGCTTATGATGAATATGCTGACATTATTATTGACTGTATGAGCGATGACGATATCAGATATTTTGTCGGCAAAAAATATTCTTTTTGCAATAAAAGATATGATGAATCTTTTGATATGGAGAATGTATTTGACCTGGTTAAAAAACTGGAATGGGATTCATCATTTTTTGGTTATAATGTCGCTTACTTAAGTTGCATGCACCTTACTGATAATATATTTCATAAGGTCAGTAAATATGTAAAAGATGAAAAGATTCGATTACTTGAATATCTATGCAACTGTCATGATAGAAATAGTGTTCTTGTTGCGGAAAAAAATGGATTTAGTTTTGCCGATGTTCGTCTAACTTTTGAAAAAAAAATTGCAAATAAAGAAGAATATGCTTTGAATGATTTTTTATTTGCAAAGGCAACGTCAAAAGACATACCCATTTTACAAAAAAAAATTAGTGAAGATTTTTATAAAGACAGCAGGCATTATTTTGATGGAAATTTTGATGTAACAAGAGTAAATAATTTTTTTCAAGTTTGGATAGAACAGGCAGTGCTAGGAAAATATGATGATGAGTGCTTTTGCTTGTATCAAAAAGATGATCCAATAGCTTATTGTACTTTGAAATATAATAATTCCAAAAGTGCAAATATTGGGCTTTTAGGAGTAGATAAAAAATACTATGGAAAAGAATTTGGGAAACGATTGTTAAAGGAAATTAATAATTTTCTTATTAAGAGGAATATTTCAAACCTGTTTGTTGTTACACAAGGTAGAAATTATTCAGCTCAAAGGCTTTACCAGAAATCTGGTTTTAAAACCAAAACGGTTCAACTCTGGTATCATAAATGGTTTTACTAAAGAAAATTAGGAGAATATAATGATATTTGATGATTCGGATTATGAAATACTTGATTATTGTCCATGGTGTCATTCATCAAAATATGAAAAATGGGGAGCACTCGTCAATAATTTTGAGACCGTCAAATGTTTGAATTGTGAGTTAATTTTTATAATAAAACGGTTAAATGAATCAGGACTGAATAAGTATTATACAAACTATTTAAGCCATACGCACCAGGCTGACATTTCAATGAATAAAAAAAGACAAAGAATGTATGAGATAGAATTTGACTTGATCAAAAGATTCGCCAAACCAACGAATGTATTGGATGTAGGCTGTAGTGGTGGATATTTCCTGGATTTTTTTCAGAAGCATGGGTTTGAATGTTTTGGGTTCGAGATAGGACAAGAAGCGCTCGAAGAAGCTTCAAAAAAATATAAAGTCTGGACAGGAAATTTTGAAGAAATTTCAATTCCGATGCATTTTGATTTAATCATTCTCAGGGGGGTTATAGAGCATATACCTTATCCCAAGAAGTATCTAAAAAAAGCCACGGAATTAATTAATGAAGGCGGTTTAATTTATATAACAAGCACGCCAAACGCAAAAGCCTTTTGCTGCTCCTTATTTAAAGAAAATTGGAACCAACATGCCCCAGAGGGACATCTGATGCATATGAATACCAATCATTTCGACGATTTTTTTCTGGCTTTGGGCTTTGAAAAAATTAATGATTGTTGTCTTTATGAAAAATCACCTTATGCAAATGTCGAGGATGATATTTTAGCAGTTGCTAAAGCGATAGATCTAAAAAAAAAAAATAAAAAAATTAATTTTAAATCTCCTCCTTTTTACGGCAATATGTTAAGCCTCATTTATAAAAAACAAGTGCCTTCACAAAAAGAAGTAGGATGATATGAAATTTGGGGTCATCTGCTGTGGATCTATAGGTCAGCGACATATTAAAACGGCTCTTGAATTAGGCCATGAAGTTATTGCATACAACCGGGGAAAGAAGAGACGAGATCTGGTCGCTCAGTCTTTTGGAATAAAGGTTTTTAAAAATTGTCATTCACTATTTCAAGAAGGTGTCGATGCTGCTATTATTTGTTCACCAAATAATTTGCATGTTGAACATTCATTGCAGGCTGCCAAAGCTGGTTGCCATTTGTTTATTGAAAAACCACTTTCTCATTCTATGGAAGGAATAAAGGCACTTAGCCATGAAATAAAAAATAGAAGCTTAATTACACATGTTGCAAGTAATATGCGTTTTCACTTTGGACCTTCATTAATAAAAAAAATGTTTGATAAAGGCGTTATTGGCAACCCCTTGTGGGCATATTTTTGGGGTGGGATGTATTTACCAGACTGGCATCCGAATGAAGACTATAGAATTATGTACAGTGCCTTAAAATCTCTTGGTGGCGGTGTTGTTTTAGACTTCATTCATGAGCAGGATCTTATTTTATGGTTTTTTGGTAAACCTGCAACTGTTTCTGCTATGATCAACAAAAGTGGATGCCTTGAGATTGAAACTGAAGATATTGCAGATGCCATATTAAGCTATTCAAAAAATTTTCAGGTTAATTTACATATGGATTATCTGCAAAAACCATTTCAAAGAGGAATTAGACTTTTTGGTTGTAAGGGCTGGATGGAATGGAGTCTCGACAATGATTATGTTAAAGTCTTTGATTCAAAAACAAACCAGTTAGACTTGAAACATTTTCCAAAAAAATTTTCAAAACAGGATATGTATGAAAGTCAGATGATTTATTTTATTGACTGTATCAGGCATCAGAAGCCTTCAATGAGTAATATTGAATCGGGTATAGATGCTCTTAAACTCGCTTTAACAATAAAGGAATCATCTGAAAAGAAAAAGTTTATAGCCTTTTAGTTTAATGCTTCACTGGTGATTTTACTGTTTTTTATCTTTTCATTACTTTTAATCATCATTATATCGGTTCCTTGAGGAAATGCTAACAGACTATTTTAAACGCTTTTGATTTTGGGCAAAGCCCTATTGAATAAACTATCTAAACGTATAAAGGCGAATATGACAATTGCAATCATTCCTGCAAGAGGTGGAAGTAAGCGTATACCTGATAAAAACATTAAACAGTTTGCAGGGAAACCCATTATATATTATTCGATTAGAGTCGCTCTGGAATCTGAGCTTTTTGACCATATCATAGTATCTACAGATTCTGAAAGAATCGCAGCAGTGGCTCGTGAATGCGGCGCGGAAACTCCTTTTTTAAGACCTGCTGAAATTTCAGATGATTACACTATGCTCCCTCCTGTCTTAATTCATGCCATAAAACAACTTCAGCTATTGGGCATAACATTTGATCATTTCTGCTCAATTCTACCGACATCGCCACTTATTCAACCTGAATACATTCAAGCAGGTTATCGTACATTGATTGCTGAGAAAGTATCTTCAGTGATTTCTATTACTTCATTTCCATTTCCAATATTGAGAGCTTTTAAGCTTAATAAGAATGGTCCTTTAGAAATGATTTGGCCTGAACATGAATTTAGCCGATCAAATGATTTGGAAGAAGCTTACCATGATGCGGGTCAGTTTTACTGGTTAAATACGGAAATGTTCTTAATGTCAAAAAGGATTTTTGCTCAAGATGCACATCCAATTATTCTGCCACGCTATTTAGTGCAAGATATTGATACCATTGAAGACTGGCAGAAAGCAGAGTTTTTGTATTATGCCATCAAACAAGGAAAACATTTTTTAAAAGGGGAAAATAATGATTAGCTACTGTAATAATTGTATTATGCCGGAAACAAAGCCGGATTTTGGGAACTTTGAACATGGTATTTGTAGTGCATGCAGGAACTATTCAAATAGAAGTAAAATTGATTATGAAAATCGGAAAATAAATCTACTGTCTATTGTAGAACAATTTAGAAGTAAGGACGGTTCAAATTATGATTGTATCATACCGGTGAGTGGAGGAAAAGATAGTACATACCAGACCATTAAAATACTCGAACTTGGCCTTAATCCACTCTGCGTTATCGCTTCTACATGTGCTCTTTCAGATATTGGTAGACGAAATATTGAAAACCTGAAACACCTTGGCGTCGATACAATGGAAATTACAACCAATCCTCTTATCAGAAAAAAGCTGAACAAATTCGCGTTAATTAACATAGGAGATATTTCATGGCCTGAACATGTTTCAATTTTTACCGCACCTGTCCGTATTGCTGTTCAATTGAATGTCAGACTGATTATTTGGGGAGAAAATCCTCAAAATGAATTTGGAGGCCCAGAGACTGAAGCAAAAAATACAGCATCCCTGGATCGAAAATGGTTAGAAGAATTTGGCGGGATGTTAGGTCTTAGGGTCTCAGACCTTGTCGGGCAGGACGGTATTCAACGCAAAGATTTAATACAGTTTACTTATCCAGACGATGAAGCATTAAAGCGAGTAGGGGTAACTGGTTTGTGTCTTGGAGATTATTATCCATGGGACGGTATGGAGCATGCGTTGATAGCCCAGGGGCATGGCTTTGAAACTTACCATAAATTTGTAGAAGGTACTCTTGCAAACTATGAAAATCTTGATAATTATCAAGCGGGAATTCACGATTTTTTTAAATTTATAAAATTTGGATTTGGTCGAGCAACAGACCTGGCATGTCTTCACATACGTAGGGGCAGATTGTCTCGACACGACGCTCTGGAATTGGTAAAAAAACATGATGGAAAATTTCCTTGGACTTATCTTGGCAGATCATTGGAGTCGATTTTGGAAGACATTGACATGACTGTTGATGAATTCATCACAGTGTGTGATCGCTTTACAAATAAAAAAATTTTTAAGTGTGATTCTAAAGGAAGATTAATTAAAGATAAGTCAGGGAATTTAAATAAAATTAACGATGACAACCCATGAAAATAATAGCTATCATTGATTATGGCATGTGCAATCTGGACTCTGTCGCCCGTGCGGTAGAGAAGAGCGGCGCTTTACCAATCATTACGGATGAATCTCAGATTATTGAAAATGCTGAGGCCATTATTCTTCCTGGTGTTGGCGCTTTTTCAGAAGCAATGAAAGAGCTTGAAGCCCGCTCTCTTGTATCAGTTTTGTGTAAGCAAGTTCTTAAACAACAGATTCCATTCTTAGGAATATGCCTTGGGATGCAACTTATGGCGGAAAAAGGATATGAAGGTGGAGAAACAGTTGGTTTAGGACTGATACCTGGTGAAGTAATCCATTTTGAGTGTGAAAATAAAGATATTCGCATTCCACATATTGGATGGAATGAAGTTGACCAATCAAAGCAATCTCTATTATTTAATGAAATTCCAGATCATAGTGATTTTTACTTTGTACATAGCTATCATTTCAGCTGTTCTGAAAAATATGTTATTGGGCGGACACAATATTGTGATGGATTCATTTCATCCATTCAACATCATAATTGTTTTGGGGTTCAGTTTCATCCTGAAAAAAGCCAAAAAGTAGGACTTCAACTTTTAAAGAATTTTTGCTCATGTTAAAAGTAAGAATAATTCCAATACTATTATACAAAAACTATGGTCTTGTTAAAGGCGTGTCTTTTGACAGTAACCGTAGAATAGGTGATGCTCTTCAGTTTGTGCGTGTTTACAATATCCGAGAAGTAGATGAATTGATTTTTTTAGATATCAACGCAACCAATGAATTGCGATCACCAGATTTTGACACCATTGATGATTTAGCGGATGAATGTTTTATGCCATTTACAGTTGGTGGAGGAATCAGAAGTATTGAAGATGTACGAAAACTTCTCATGATTGGAGCTGACAAAGTCGCTATTAATACCGCGGCAATTGAAAAGCCCGGTATTATAAAAGAAGCCTCCTGTCATTTTGGGAGTCAATGTATCGTCGTATCAATAGATTTCATGATAAAAGAAAATAATAATTATGAAGTTTTTAAACGTTCTGGAACAGAACCAACAGGCCTGTCTCCATTAGATTTAGCAAAAAGGGCTGAAGAATTAGGCGCTGGAGAAATTCTTCTTACATCGATTGATCGGGATGGCACCATGAAGGGCTATGAATTAGAATGCATTCGAACTGTATGTGAGGCTGTTTCAATTCCTGTTATTGCTTCTGGAGGATGTGGAAACTATAATGATATGTATGAGGCGCTTATTGAAGGACAGGCCTCAGCAATTGCAGCATCAAGCATTTTTTCATTTACAGATCAAACGCCTAAAGAGGCAAAAAAATATCTTTACCAAAAAGGAATTCCTGTCAGATTATAAGAATTCATTTTAAATTATGGGTCAGTTGTAAATAGCGACTAAAGATATAAAAATATTTGCCGTTACATAAAATATATTACATGAAAGGAGAGATTAATAATAATGAGTAAATTTACTCCTCAAATGAAAGTCTGGGCAGGAAATTTTGGTAAAGAATATACTGATAGAACGCATCAAAATGTTCAAGAAGTTAATTCAGTTTATTTAAATGATTTTGGTATTAAAAGAACTGATTTAAATCAAATTTTTTTAGATGACTTTGATCGATCAATAAGAATTCTTGAAGTTGGTTGCAATGTCGGTGCTCAGCTTCAATGTCTCCAGGAAATGGGATTTAAGCAATTATATGGCATTGTACTACAACATTACGCTGTGGAAAAAGCGAAATCGATTACTGAAAAGATTAACATCATACAAGGCTCAGCTTTTGATATTCCATTTAAAAATGATTTTTTTGATTTAGTGTTCACATCAGGCCTTCTTCACCATATTCATCCAGATGAAATTGATACGGTATTGAATGAAATTTATCGATGTAGTAGATCCTATATATGGGGATATGAGTATTATAAAGAGGATGTAACAATATTCTTTGGAAAACAGATTTTATACAATTGTATATGAAAAAATTTCAAAATCTTAGTTTATTAAAAGAACAAAAAATCAATTTATTAAAAGATAATAATGTCAATATAATGTTTTTATTGAAAAAGGTGACAAACAATCCATGAATATTTTAGTAATCAATATTTCTCTCAGGCCTGAGTCTCAAGTTATGTTTTTTCCAATTGGATTAGGTTATATTACTACGGCAATGAATAATGCAGGTTTTGATTTTGACTTAATTGACATTGATGCAAATCGATACTCAGAGGAATATGTTGAAAAGGAAATAAGAAGTAAAAAATATGATATCGTTTGTATGGGATGCATTGTAACTGGCTATAAAAAAGTAAAATCCCTTTCCGCGTTAATTAAAATGTATCATCCGCGCTGTAAAATCATCGTTGGGAATTCAGTTGCCACTTCTATTGTTAGCAAGCTTTTTTCTAAAACAGATATTGACATAGCTGTAATGGGAGAAGGTGATGAAACCATCGTTGAACTACTTGAAACAATTTCTGAATCACGCTCTCTGGATCAAGTTAGAGGAATTTACTATAGAGAAGGAAAAGGGTATGTTAAAACACAAATCAGACCTTTAATAAAAAATATATCTTCGATTCAGCCAATTAATTATGATATTTTTGATGTTGAACGGTATATTGAAAATTCAAAGTTAGGTGTGACTGACCCGCTTCCCATTCCACGAGATACAGTAAGAGCACTACCTGTCAACACTGCACGTGGATGCATAGCTAATTGTACGTTCTGCTATCACGTTTTTAAAGGTCATCCTTATCGATATAGATCTTCAGACTCAATTGTGAATGAAATAAAATCGTTAATTTCAAAATACGATTTGAATTATATTCAGTTTTGGGATGAATTGACTTTTTTTTCAAAAAAGCAAGCATTAGAGCTATCCCAAAAAATAATTGACACAAATTTATCCTTTTACTGGGATGCTCAATGCAGGGCAAACCTTTTTTCTGATGACAGTGATATCGCCATTATGGAAAAAATGAAAACAGCAGGATGTATCGGCATGCAGTATTCTCTTGAATCTGCCAATGAATCAATATTAAAAGATATGAATAAAAAAATATCTGTTGATCAATTTTCCAAACAAACCTCTCTGTTTCAGAAAGCAGGAATTGCAACATTGACAAGTCTTGTTATAGGTTATCCACAGGAAACAAATGAAACCATTAAACAAACATTTGATTGTTGTTTAGAAAATAAAATTTATCCTTCTGTTGGATATCTCTTACCACAACCTGGTTCATCGATTTATGAATATGCTGTAGAACATGGTTATATTGATGATGAAGAAAAATTTTTATTAAAAATGGGCGATAGGCAGGATTTAAGAATTAATATGACCAACATGAATGATGAGCAATTAAAAACCACTGTCCTTAACTGTTTAAAAAAATGTAATGAAATATTAAAGATAGGATTGGATCCCGACAAACTTATAAAGACACAATATTGGAGAGCTGCAAATAATAAGTCCAAAGCAGATTTATGAAAAAAAGGAACTGGTCGCAATGAACATTGATAAATATATTTTTTCATTTCCTAAAGTACTCCGGATTGAACCTGCTGGCTTATGTAATTTAAAATGTCAACATTGCCCAACAGGAACCGTTGATATGAAACGTGGAATCATGAATATGAAAACGTTTCAAGTTGTCTTAAATAATACTTAAATATTGCGCGAATGTGTAGTAAATCCATTACAGAGTTATAATTTATAAGACTTTATTTCATATATTCTCTGCTAAAGCCTCTCGTAATTGACTTTGAAATTTTTCAATCCCGCCAAACTGTGATAGAAGTTGAAAAATGCTAACATTCTTTTGCCTTTCTATCAATCCCAACAAAATTTCTTGTTTTTTTCTTATTGGAATATCTGATCGGTCCACTCCCGGAG
>Ga0272440_1002823_pt1 | contig 13333 bp, 8 predicted proteins | sample SSMMMBAug17_FD_192440 | JGI IMG/M metagenome (GOLD analysis project Ga0272440, IMG submission 192440) | Marine sediment archaeal communities from Little Sippewissett salt marsh, Falmouth, MA, United States - SSM-MMB-Aug17 | ecosystem: Environmental > Aquatic > Marine > Wetlands > Sediment ...
TATAAAATTTTCTTTAAAGTGTTGTGCCGACTCTTTTGCAGTATCATAAATAAATGGGGTGGCAACGTATATGCCATCGGTGTAATAACCTGGGGACATTTTTTCCTTTTTAAGGCCGGAAAAGCCCTCCACAAAAGATTGTGAGGCCAGTGCATCCGGTGTCATAATGGGATTGGTTATTTTTAGATCCCGAATGCGTCGTATCAAGCTGACTCCCTGAGGAGAATGTACAGAAAGGTAAATGATAATAGGGGATTCATGTTGTTGATCCAGCGTTTGTTTTAATTTTTTGACAATCTGGTCCAGGTCTTGCTCCAGCGACTTATCTGAAACGTCAAAAAATTCATGCAAGAAAACCGGCGTATCCAGCTCCTGTAAGGTTTTTTTAAAGATTTCAGATAGATTACGACCATATTCACGGCTTTCAGATATAATACACGCAGCCTTGCAGTGGAGTACTTTTTTGGCATAATTACCCAGAAAGCGCCCTTGAAGATTATCATTAAAGGTAATGCGAAAGTAATAGGGATTGGTAATTGTGACAGAGGGATTGGTTGATGTTGGCGTGATTGCTGGAATTTTGTTTTTCAGGTAGACTTGGCCACCTGCAATGGAACAGGAACTATAGTTATGACCAATAACCAGCATCGCATGATTATCATTGGCAATTTTTTCTGCTTGTTGACGCGCAATCTCGAAATTGTTTTGATCATCATAAACATCAATGAGAATTTTTTGATCATTGATGCCGCCTTGTTGATTGATTTCCTCCACTGCCATTTTCACACCCTTGAGATATGCCTGGCCATTTATGGCTGTGTCACCAGTCATGGGACCAATGAGCGCAATGTGAATGCCATCGTTAGATTGTACAAAAGAAATGATGATTGTAATCAACAAGGCAACGATGACTATTACAGCGAAAATATTCAGTTTTTTTGAATGACTTTTGTTCATTATTAATTAGAACCTCTTGAGGAAAAACCTCAAGAGGTGTCTTAAAAGTCAAGTAAACTACTTTTCACTTTGAGTAGCGGTAATAATAGCGACAGCTCGTCGATTTCTTTTTCGACCGGCTTTGGTTCGGTTATCTGCAATGGGACGGCTTTCACCATAGCCAGAAGCTCGCAACCTTGCGCGATTGATACCAAAAAAGCTGGTCAGATAATGAACAACCATATCCGCACGTTTTTGCGATAATTCCAGATTATAATCTGAACCACCGGAACTATCGGTATGTGCCTCGATAACAGCTGTGCTGTTTGGATATTGTTTCATTACTTCAGCAACTTCCTTGACCTGATCCAGTGAAGCTGTTGAAATATCCGATTTTCCAGATTCAAATTCAATTTTTAAATTCAGTCGAATTTTTTTCTCTGCCACTGTTTGACAACCGGTTTCATCAACAGCGAGTCCGGTAGGCGTGTTCGGACATTTATCCATCAGATCTCGAACCCCATCCTTGTCAGAATCCAGGGTACATCCATTGACATCGACTCCGGCATTGGGCGGTGTGCCCGGACATTTGTCTTTTGAGTCAATAACGCCATCATTGTCTGTATCTTTGGAGCAACCAAAAATATCTACTTGTGCACCTGGCATTGAGCCCGGACATTGGTCCTGATAATCATAGACCCCATCCTGATCATCATCCGGTGGACATCCCCTGGCATTGACATCAATATTAGAAGCGGTATTGGGACATTGATCTATGGCATCAGGAACACCATCTTGATCTTGATCATCAGATGTCATTGGTGCAGCCGGACGCGAGCCACCAAAGGCATAAGTCAATCCCAAAGTGGCTTCCATATTGTTGTGCAGATCGTAATCCTGATCGGCATCATCAGCAATATCAAAACCCAATACATGACGCACGTCCAGACGAAGATCGAATCGATCTGTCATGCCATACCGAATGCCTGCGCCATATCGAAAAACAGACATATTTTTGTTCTGAACAGGCGGTTCTTCGTAATCATCTTCATCATAATCCAGTGCCATTGCGCCCATACCCACTGAAACAAATGGAACCAAAACGCTTTGTGGAAAAAAATCATATACCAGATCCAGATAAGCACCATAACCACCAATGAAAAAATCTTCATCGCAACTGTCATCCTCACACAAATCTTTTGTTAGATCAGCATAAGAAAGTGATAACTCAGTAGACCAGTGCTCGCTGAAACGATAACCCAATCCAAGCCCAAAAATAGGACCATCATCATAGTCTGAATTACCTTCAAACAGATACCATCCGGCAAAAGGGGTGATTGTAAACCCATTGGGGCGAACATCAGCTGCCAAGCTTGAAACCGATAACAAACTGACCAATAAACATGCGGTCAACACACAAAACATCAATCGATCTTTCATATTTCCTCCTTTAATCGATTAAAATAATTATTAAAATGAAATCAGACAGATTCATTCGGTCTGAATCCATTATCCTATTAAAAAACTTTTGTATCATAAATAAGCTGATCTGTGAAGGATATCATTGCATAAAACATACCTTTATAAAAAAAATATAATTATTTTAGATGAATAGAAAGAAATATTAATTCATATACTACTACATACTAAACCCTATCCGCTGATAATCCAGCTGGTCTCCACCAGGTAAAAGACTGATAATCAGCCCTTTAATATCCTCAGGAATTTGATCCTCATATTTTGAAAAATCCTTGATAAATTCTGCAACCAAGCGATTGGCACGAAGCTCATAATCTGCTTCATTTTTCGCTTGTTTTCTGGGGTTCAGTATTTCACGTGGTATTCCTGGACAGGCGTTGGGGATTCGGTATCGAAATACCGGGTCTACAGAAAATTCCATCTGATCCAGCGCACCGGACATCACCGCACGAACTGCAGCACGACTATACTTTATGGGCATTCGACTAGATTCAGAAAAATGATTGCCGCTCCATCCTGTATTAATGACCCAACAGGCAATATCATGTTGAACAATTAATTTTCTTAACTTTTCCGAATAGATATGCGGTGGGTACACCGGAGATAATGCACCAAAACAAAAATTTTGCTCTAAACTGACCTGACGATCTTCTGTTTGAATAAACACGGCGGAATAGCTGGATAAAAAACTCAGTATGGCCTGTTCCGGGGATATGCGAATGATTGGCGGAAGTACCCCTAAAGGGTCACAGGTAACGAGAAATAAATGTTTGGGATGTGGAAAGATTTCCTGGCTGGAAATATTGGACAGGCAAGTTTTATGAAAACAGGCACGTGGATTTAAAGTCAGATCACTATCAGAAAGTCGTGTTTCTCTGGATATCATATCAATAGAGACATTTTCCAATACAGTACCAAATTTTTGGATGCATGCATGAATTTCAGGAGAGTCATCAGGAATGGTATTTAAAACATTGGGGTACATTCCCCTTTCATAGGAAATCAAGCCTTTGGGAAACCATGCATGAAGAGAATCTCCAATAAAAATCGTTTGAGAGTCAGCAGCCAAAGTTGTTTTGCCTGTTCCTGCCCGCCCTAAAAATATGGCCACATCGCCAGAAGTTGACATACACGAAGATCCTCGCATCAGAAAAAAGTTATCCGGAACCAGGTAATGAATCATAGTGGATACTGCCTGGATAATGTTTCCAGCATAACTACAACCGCAAACAATTACCACTTTATGAGACAAATTAATAACTACAGCACTTTGAGACCGTGTTCCATCCAATTCAGGAATACTTTGAAATTGTGGCATATGAATCACTGAAAAAGCAGGTTCAAAATCTTCAAGTTTTTGATCATCAGCTATCGGATAATATATGTTGCGTGCAAAAAGGCTATGCCATGCTTTTTCAGTGACAATCCGAATAGGAATACTGTATTGTTTATTCTCAGAAGCATAACAGTTCTGAACATATAAACGTTTATTTTGTATATAAGACAACATCCGACGGATCAAATTTTCATATTGATATGGTTTCAAAGCGTTTATTTTGGGTCCATGATCAATTTTTTTATTGCTATCATCATGCACTATAAACAGATCGTGATGTGTGGGCTCCATTGCATGACCTGTCCGAACAATGACAGCGCTCTCATTGCAAAGTTGTCCCTCGTAAGACATAATAATTTCTTCAACAAGCCTGGCTGTAGAATAATTACGCCGGACCTGCCTCAAATTTTCTTGACCAATTTTTACCAAATCCAAAGCACCATTCTTAAATGTGTACATACTCCCTCTCTTGTTTTTGATTATTTTTGCCATTCAGGCAAAATAAAATTGTGGAATGTTATTAATGCGTTAGATATCAGCAAGTATTGTGCCATAATTTGGATTAATAATCAAAAATAGTTGGGCCGGGAACGAGAAGTCAAATCAATCTACCCATCGAATATTTTTTCTGTTCAAAATATTTGTTGCAATCAATCGAAAATCGTTCTATCAAAAAAAATGAAGATAAAATTGTTAAACATGTTAGACAACGATTAACTCCTTCAATTTATTTAAAAACTCAACCTATCAAAGTTTTGCATAGTTTTAAAGGGGGAATGAAATGTTCAAAAAAGTAAAAAGGGTTATTGGGTTAATGTTTGTTTGTTGCTTAGTGCTTGGATTGTTCTGGTCTTCAGATGCACAAGCAAAGGCCAAATGGAGAATAAAAATGGCAACTCTTGCACCAAAAAGTGTTGGATGGGCCGAAAATATTCGTAGAATTATGCATCCAGCAATTAAGAAGGCCACTGATGGTAATGTTACACTAAAATGGTATTGGGGAGGGGTTATGGGAGATGACCTGGATTATATTGATAAAATGAATCTGGGACAGATTGATGGTGCAGCACTTTCAGGCCAAGGCACTGTAGTTGCCTGTCCGGAAATGGCTGTTCTGGAGTTGCCATTTTTATTTCGTAACTATGCTGAAGTGGATTATATTCGCGATAATATGCGTGGAACTTTTGATAAAATTTCAGAAAACAATGGGTACAAGTTGATTATTTGGGCGGATCAGGATTTTGATCAAATGTATTCAATTAAATATCAAATGAATACATTAACAGACTTTCGAAAGGCTAGAATTATTACTTGGTATGGTACACTTGAACAAACTGTTTTAAAAGCATTGGGAGCCTCTCCAATTCCTGTTGGTGTGCCAGAAATTGTCAGATCCATGCGTCAAGGAATTGCCGATACAGTAATTGCGCCCTCTATTGCGGTGGTCGGATTTCAGCTGTACACAATTATCAAATATGTTAATCCAATGAATATCAGATATTCACCTGCTTGTTGTTTTGTGAGAAAGGCATTTTGGAACAGAATTCCCAAGTCTTATCGAAAAAAGCTTGATGGCATTCGGAGCAATGAGGCCGTTACATTTCGAGAAAAATGTCGTAAAGATAGCCAAAAAGCTTATGATGCTATGGTCAAATATGGCATCATGGAGTCCAGGCTAACGAATGACCAACTTCGCCTGATGCAAAAAAAATGTGAAAAAGTTTGGGACGCTTTGGCTGGAAAATTGTATTCAAAGGATCTGTTAAAGGAAGTTAAAGACCGACTGGCAACATTTCGATCCAAACAAAATACAAATTAAAGCCTTGATTCATTCATACGAATCGGATCGGTATTCATGATTAGGGCAACAATGCAAAGAATAATCAAGATCGACACACCTGAAAGCACCAGAAAAACTGGTGACATTCCCATATGTTTTTCAATGCCCGCAACCATTTTAACAGATAGGGCAGCAATTCCAAATGTCACCACAAATTTGGCACCATAAGCAGAGTGCATGAATTGTGAGGGAGATAACTTTGCAACCAATGTGTTTTCAATGGGCTGCATGCCCAGCAAAAAGAAAAAGTACACCATGGTGATGACAATCAATGGAAAATTGACGATATAAGCCATTAGTATGGCCATTGGAATGCAGACTAAATGAAAAGCGATGTAGCAATATCTCAAGTCAAAATGCTCAGCAAACCGGCCGCCCGCATATTGCCCGGCCATACCTGCTAAAAAGACAAGGCTGACAGATACAGCAGCCACGACATTGGGGGATAAATCATGAAAAAATAGTGAAAAAAACTGAAACACCCCCTGGTTTTTTAATTCAAAATAGGCTGGCAAAATGACTGTGGAACCGCGATAGGCCATCCCGCCAAACATCATGGTTACTAGAAGTATGATAAATGTTTTCAATAATTTATTTTTAGAATATTTACTTGGTTCTGTCTCATTGATATGTGATTGAACAGACAGACAAAGCAATAATAATATCCCCAGGCAGTTAATACCCGAAACAAAGAGAAATACAGCTTTCAGCCCATACATCCAGTTAATGAATCCGGCCAGAATCGGAGCAACCGCCATTCCCAAATTTCCACACATCCCATTAATGGCCATGCCGATGCTGATTCGTGACACAGAATGCGAAATCCATCCCAAGCCGGTCGGATGATATATTCCTGAAAAAACGCCCAAACCCGCAAGATAAATAGCCATCGTATCTGGATGATTGATCCATAATCCAGCACCCAAACAACAAAATCCGGCACCGATATGAAAAATGATCATCAACAAACGTGCGCCCAGACGATCTGCCAGAAACCCCCAGGGAAGAGCTGTAATTCCAAACAGACAATACATCCAGAAAGAACGTGAAACAATATCTGCCACATTGGTATCATGATAGCTTGCCATAGGGATTACCAATGCTGGAAAAAAAAGCATATTAAAGTGGCTCATAAAATGGCCAAAGCTGGTGATTGTAATAATTTTTTTTTCGTTTGATGTCATTTTTTTTAACTAAAGCCAACGTAAGTTTTTGGTTAAACTTGTTAATATTTAGGCATCGAATGGCCCTACGAAACAAACCTTTCAACCTTGTCTGATTCGATACTTGTTGAACTTTCTATTTACCAGATGTTAATTTTTTTTGCAAAAATCTTACATAAAAATTACTGAATTAAGATGAATATTATTTCATTTTATGCTATGCATACTTAATTAGGCTGACTTGCAGTAAGCAAGGAACTTCGAATAATGGTTGATCAGTGGGTTGGTCAACCAAGCCAATAGAGATGAAAAAGAGAGGAAAATTCAATGACAAGAAAAGATTCCTGGTATGACCCCCCGTATAATCTTGTGGATATGTTTGAAAACACAGTTAGAAAATTTCCGAACCGAAACTATATCGGCGTCAAAAATGACGATGGAAAGTATCAATTTGTTACATATCGACAAATGGGCGAACGTGTCGACAATCTTCGTGGTGGCCTTGAAAAAGAAGGCATTGGTAAAGATGACGCTGTCGGCGTGATACTTAAAAACAGTATTGAATGGGCAGTTGCTGCATATGCAACCCATGGTAGAGGTGCCAGATTTGTTCCCATGTATGAAAAAGAGCGGGAGCGGGTATGGGAATATATTATTCAGGACAGTGAAATAAAAGTTTTGTTTGTTGTGAATAATGAAATATATGAAAAAGTTAAGCACCTGGTAGATAAAATTGAGACCCTGGAAAAAATTATTATTGTGTATGGCGATGGCGAGAATTCAATGTCATCTTTGGAAACGATTGGAAAAGAACATCCGGTGCAATCTGTAAAGCCCCATTGGCATGATATTGCTGCAATTATTTATACCTCTGGAACGACTGGCGACCCCAAAGGTGTTTTATTGAGCCATGGTAACTTTTCTACCAATGTTCAGGCGGCTGCAAGTGCTTTTTCTCACCTGGATGAAACAACAGTGAGCCTGTCAATTTTACCCTGGGCGCATGCCTTTGGTCAAACCGGAGAGTTGTTTTTGGCAATGTACCTGGGTGGATCCACCGGCTTAGTGGGTTCAGTGGATACCATTGTTGAAGACCTACAACAGGTACAACCCAATATTTTAGTTGCTGTGCCTCGTATTTTCAATCGAGTTTACGATGGTATTCATCGCTTGATGAAAGAAAAAGGGGGCGTTTCCGAATTTTTATTCAATCTGGCCAAAAGTGAGGCTGAGAAAAAACGTCAGACAGGAAAAGGATCGATTTTATTTTATATTTTGGATCAACTGGTGTTTTCAAAAATTCGCGCAAGATTTGGTGGTAAGCTGAAACTGGCCATCACTGGTAGTGCGGCCATGAACCCGGAAATCGCACTGTTTTTCAGCGATGTTGGTATCAGTACCTATGACTGCTATGGCCTGACTGAAACAACCCCCGCCATGACGATCAACTGTCCAGGCAAAAACCGAATTGGCAGTGTGGGAAGTGCGATTGACAAGGTCACTGTTGTCATTGACAAAAGCATGACCGGCCCGGGTGCCACTGATGGTGAAATTGTATGTCATGGCCCGAATGTTATGTATGGTTATCATAAAAAACCCGATAAAACAGCCGCTGTTTTAATTGATGATCCACAACTGGGAGTTGGATTCAGAACAGGAGATCGTGGACATTTGGACGAAGATGGCTTTTTGCATATTACTGGTCGATTTAAAGAGGAATATAAGCTGGAAAATGGCAAGTATGTTCATCCGGCCTCTATCGAAGAAGATATCAAGCTCAACCCTTACGTTGCCAGTGCCATGATATTTGGAGACAATAGACCTTACAATGTTTGTCTGCTGGTGCCCGATTTTGAAGCCCTTAAATCCTACGTGGAAAGCATCGACTGCACAGGAAAACCTTATGCAGAGCTGGTTCATGTATCAATTTTTGTCGATTTTCTTGAAAATCAGGTTGTGGAGCAATTAAAAGGAACCTATGGTGGTTATGAAATTCCAAAGAAATTCTTGATTATTCCAGATGATTTTTCCATTGACAATGATTTATTGACACAAACCATGAAACTGAAACGTCAAAAGGTTATGGATAAATATGGAGAACAACTGGAGGCTCTGTTTGATGATCAGAGATAGGTTTTCACTAATGTAGCGATACCGTCATGCTGTACCTTTCCAGCGATTTCAAGAGCAGCCTGAAATTCCTGAGCTGATACCGTTGATGCCATTTCCTCTATTTGATGTACCTGGCCACATGGCCGGTATTGTGGCATGATATTGACATAAGTATCTGTTGATATTTGTTCAGCAATAAATGTCATGACAGCTTCAGTGCCGGCCAAATTATTTGGTAAAACCAGATGCCTGATCATCAGGCCAGATTTCGCAATACCTGAGGAATCCATTTTTAAATCTCCAACCTGACGATGCATCTCAAGAATGGCCTGACAGGCAACTTGTGGATAATCTGGGGCTTGACAGGTTTTTTCTGCAATCCCACTGTCCCAAAACTTAAAATCGGGCAAGTAGATATCCACAATACCATCCATTAATTGAAGTGTTTCCACCCGATCATAAGCACTGGTATTGTAAACCAGAGGGATTTTCAGGCCCTGATCAATGGCAATCTCCAGGGCAGAAAGAATCTGTGGAACCACATGAGATGGCGTTACAAAATTTATATTATGACAGCCATCCCTTTGAAGAGACAGCATACATTGAGCCAACTGGTTGTCATCAACAGGTCTTCCTTCCCCTTGATGACTAATCTCATAATTCTGACAGAAATTACACAACAAATTGCAATGCGTGAAAAAAATGGTACCTGATCCATTTATGCCAACCAATGGGGATTCCTCTCCCATATGGGCATGAATACTGCTGATCCATGCCCATTGACCCGTCTTGCATGTTCCCAATTCATCAGCCATTCTATTGACACCGCACATTCTGGGGCATAAATCGCATGCCTCTAAACGTGTTTTTGCTGCGGTTATCTGTTGTTTTAATAAACCTTTTTTGTGAGCAGATATATATTTCATTTTTTTTCCTTTGTGATTAATTCATCTTCCCAAAATTGTTGACAAACAGTACAGTTATCAAATAATGATTGAATATCAAATTTGATTTTGATACTCATGAAATCATAACCAAATGGATTTATATCTGTTTTTCAAAAACAAGTCAATCTGCACATTAATCGCTTTCAAACACCCAAAACAAAGGGAACACTATGGAGATTATCGTTTTTTGTGCCTGCTTTCTTATTATATCCATTGCATCAAAGGAAATTGGCCAAACGTTCAAAAAATCAGGCTTTCCATTAATCAGTGGATTTCTATTTACAGGCATAATTACCGGACCCTATATTTTAAATTTAGTTACAATGGAAGCGATAGCGCATTTGCGCTTTGTTGATGACATCTCATTGGGATTTATAGCCTTTGCTGCAAGCAGTGAATTACACATAAAAGAACTTCAAAAAAAAATTAAAAGTATTGCCTGGATAATATCAGGCCTGGTTCTTGTGACTTTTGTTCTCACCGCATTTACCTTTTTGTTAATCGCTGATTGGATTCCTTTTATGCAAAACATGCCACTATCCAGCCGCTTTGCGGTTTCATTGTTGGCGGGATCCATTCTGGTTGCCCGGTCACCATCATCAGCCATTGCCATTATGAATGAGCTTCGTGCAAAAGGACCATTTACCAATATGGTGATTAGCGTGACAGTGATCATGGATGTTCTGGTGATCATCCTATTTTCAACCTGTTCTTCGGTTGCTGATGCCATCCTTTCTGGCTTGCCATTCAGTTTACAATTTGTTGGGCTTTTGGCTTTTGAATTGTCCATCGCTTTTACCCTGGGTTACTTGATCAGTAAGGTCTTGATAATATTGCTGAAAGCATCATTTCAAACAACAATCAAGCAATGCGGCATATTGCTTTGTGGCTATGCTGTTTTTTACTTTTCAAGCACCATTCGGCAAATAAGTCATGAATATTTTCCAGTTGAAATTTTACTTGAGCCCTTGTTAATCTGCATGATTGCCGGTTTTTATGTCAGTAATTTCAGCCGATACCGACACGAATTTTCGCAACTTTTGGACCACATGGCACCACCTATTTACATTGTCTTTTTTACGCTAACCGGTGCATCTTTGTCACTTGAAGTATTGATGACTACATGGCATATTTCTGTCATTTTATTTTTTGTGCGATGTCTGGCATTGTTTATTGGTTCCTTTACAGGTGGGATGCTTGCTGGACAGCCCAAAAAGAGCAACCGGATTGCTTGGATGTCGTATGTTACACAAGCAGGTGTTGGCCTTGGATTAGCAAAGGAAGTCGTTGTTGAGTTTCCAGAATTTGGAACCCCTTTTGCCACATTAATAATTTCGATTATCGTTCTAAATCAGGTTATTGGCCCGCCACTATTTAAACGGGCAATCAAGTTTATGGGCGAGGATCGACCCCGTGCAAAAAACATTGAATTTGAGGGCGTCCGCGATGCAATAATTTTTGGTATTGATGGTCAAACTTTTGCCCTGGCAAGATCTTTGATCTTCCAGGGATGGCAGGTTAAGGTGGCCTGCCTGTGGGCCAATGCTAAAAAAATGTCAGTTTCAGATATTGATATTGTTCGATTCTCTCATATCAGCCTTTCTGAAATGCAAAAAATCCAACTGGAAAAAGCCGGTGCGGTTGTTACCATGATGTCTGATGAGGAAAACTACTCAATTTGTGAAATCGCCTATGAACACTTTGGTACAGAAACGTTAATTACCCGATTGAATAACCGCAAACATATTGCGAAGTTTCAGTCCATTGATGTGCTTATTGTTGACCCGGGAACAGCCATTGTGAATCTTCTAGACCATTTTGTGCGTTCCCCAGCAGGAGCATCATTGCTGATGGGCATGAATGCTGATCAACAAGTAATCGATATCTCTGTTCGAAACCCGGAATTATATGGCGTCGCCATCCGCGATTTGACACTTCCTTTTGATACCATTATCATGTCTATCCGAAGGCGGGGGCAAATAATTATTCCCCATGGTTACACCGCATTGGAGCCCGGTGACCTGGTTACAGCTGTTGGATCTTTGAAACATTTAGAATCGGTCGCACTTCAGTTTGACATTAACCAAGAGCATACTCTGGTTAACTTTGTTGAAAAAGCACACGCAAAGCATCTCAGAGAATTACCCGGGCAGCAAGAAGTAAAGCAAATTATTCAAAAAGACAACACCCAGCATGAAAGCCGGTTTGATCGCTTGATTAAAGACAGCCAGGTACTGGATATTCGTCAAGAAGTTGACGTGCGCACATTTTTTGATATGGTAGCAAATAATTTGTCAACTGAATTGCATTTTCCAGCAAACATCCTTTATGATTTATTGCTGGAGCGAGAAAATGAGGTCAGCACGGTTTTGAGTCCAGGCATTGCTATACCGCATATCATTATTGATGGTGAACGCAGGTTCAACATTTTACTGGCGCGATGTCAAAAAGGCATTGTATTTTCCAAGTTTCAACCAGAAGTGCATGCCGCATTTGTGCTTGTAGGAACAAAAGATGAACGCAATTTTCATTTAAAGGCATTGTCCAAATTAGCCAAAATAGTTCTGTCACCCAACTTTAAAAACAAGTGGCGTCGTGCCCGAAATGAAAAGGGACTGAAACAAATAATAGTTCCGCATTTGTGAAATGGATTCGTACTCAGGCATCATCTGAATTGAATCTTTTTAAATAAAAGGAGAAAAATATCATGAAACAATGGATTGGAATCGGTGATATCCATAATGATGTTCATCATCTTGAGCAATTCCCAGAAATTGCTCAGGCGGATGGTGTGATTATTCATGGTGATATTACCATTCGCGGCAATATTTCTCAGGCAGCGCTAATGATTGCCAGAATTACAGAAAAAAATGCGACTGTTTATGCCCAAGCAGGCAATATGGATGGACTGAAGGTGCAAGAATATCTTGAAAAAAAAACAATCCCGATTCATCGTAAAGGTTTTGAATTATGTCCAAATGTTGGGATTATGGGTGTCGGCATGTCCTCACCAACACCATTTCAAACGCCTGGTGAATTTGCTGATGAACAACTGGGAGAATGGCTTGAGGAAACATGGAAAGATATTCAACATTTACCGCATACGATCGTTGTTACGCATGATCCGCCCTATGGCACCCAATTGGATAAAACATCTCGTCATCATGTGGGCAGTCAGGCGGTGTTGGCTTTTATTGAAAAATATCAACCAGATATCTTATTATGCGGCCATATTCATGAATCAAAGGGTAAAGACATGATAGGTCGAACAAAGGCTGTCAACCCAGGCGATTTTTCTTCAGGCGGATATGCGCTCATTCAATACCAAAATGATTCTTTGGATGTTCACTTTAAACAACTGGTTAGTTCCTGAAGACATAAGGGCGGGCGCATTCCCAAAAAGTCGGTACTACAGGCAGGCAGAAATAACGTCCCTGTTTAAAAAATTAAAACAAAATGTACATTTTATGGAGACATTTCATCTTAGCCCCGATAGGGGCGAAATCTTTGTAGACTGGGG
>Ga0272440_1002824_pt1 | contig 13329 bp, 9 predicted proteins | sample SSMMMBAug17_FD_192440 | JGI IMG/M metagenome (GOLD analysis project Ga0272440, IMG submission 192440) | Marine sediment archaeal communities from Little Sippewissett salt marsh, Falmouth, MA, United States - SSM-MMB-Aug17 | ecosystem: Environmental > Aquatic > Marine > Wetlands > Sediment ...
GAGCACTTTCGTACCTTCTCCTTGGGTGATTTTTATATGTTAGTAGATGCTATGGAGGGAGAGAAGTTTGATGGGGTGAAGTATGACTTGTACACAGAAATATCTCCACGACTCTCACTCTCTAAGCTTTCAAATACGCAGCTTTCATTAGGAATTCTAAGTGATTTTTACATCGCAGCACAAATAAATATGGGAAGTGATTATAAAGCCTATCTTTTGGGAACGGGAACAGATGTCAAACTTTCCGGTTTTGCCTTTGTCTCTTTAAATCTTTATCATAAACATACGAACCTGCATGAAGATACTTACCAGCTCTCTTTGGCATACTCTACAAAAGATTTTTACAATCTTCACTGGGAGGGGTTCATAGACATAACTGGACGCGATGTAAACACTCAAAACCAGTTTCTTTTTAAGTTTTATGAGCAACAAGAGAGCGCTGAGTCAGCATACATTGGCTGTGAGTGGCTCTACTATGACTACAACTTTCAAGGCACTACCGCACATACAGATGTACTTCAAGCAATGGTGAAGTACAAGTTTTAATGAACTAACAAATTATCGCTACAAACTAAGCCTCTCTTTTCATAAAATAAAAGAAAAAAATGAGGCACCATATGAAGCGAGCTGTTTTACTGATGAACATGGGTGGACCAAACAATCTTGATGAGGTTGAGGTCTTCTTAAACAATATGTTTAACGACAAAAGAATTATTGCTGCACCAAAATTTATTCGTAAGTTTATTGCAAAGTTTATCACCTTTAAACGTAAGGATGAGGCAAAAGAGAATTATGAGCATTTAGGTGGAAAATCACCTATTGTAGGTTACACAAATGAACTCATAGAGCAACTCAGGGGCAGCATTGGTGATGCGAGTATTCATATGGTTATGCGCTACACCCCTCCCTTTGCTAAAGATGTCTTAGAGAAATTAGATGACATTGATGAGTTTTATGCAATTCCACTCTACCCTCATTTTTCATCTACAACAACACTCTCAAGCTATGATGACCTCTATGCTTCTATGGATGAGCTTAAAATTCGTGCTAGAGTTAAAACTATCGATGCTTACTACAGAGACAGTTACTATAACAAAGCGATTTTAGAACGTATAAAAGAGGCTCTTGGAGATGATAAAGCAGAGGATTTTGAACTAGTGTTTTCAGCGCATGGTCTGCCACAAAAGATTATTGATAAAGGAGATGAGTATCAAAAACATATTCGTCAAAATGTATTTCAAGCGAGAAAGATGTTGTTAGAAGAGGGAATCCATTTTCATAAAACACACTTGGCGTATCAGTCACGTTTAGGACCTCTGGAGTGGATTCGTCCTTACTTGGATGACAAGTTAAAATCTTTAGAGAAAAAGAAAGTCATCATTGTTCCTATAGCTTTTACTATTGACAACTCTGAGACAGAGTTTGAACTAGAAGTTGAGTACAGAGAAGTGGCTGAGGAGCTTGGCTTTGAGGAGTATCGCGTAGCCAAAGCGCCAAATGCCCATCCTGAGTTTGTGAAGTGCCTCACAAATATATATGAAGAGTTAAAAGTAAGCTAATGTTTGAGTATGCTGTGGTTGGTTCTGGCGTGGGTGGAAGTGCTACTGCTGCACTGCTTAGCGCAAAAGGAAAAGATGTAATTTTATTTGAAAAAGAGTCATACCTTGGTGGGTGTAGCTCTACCTTTACTCACAAAGGATATTCGTATAATACAGGAGCAACAACACTTGCAGGGTATCAGGAAAACTTCATCGTTAAAGAGGTTTTTGATGCCATCGGTTTTACTCCAAAGCTTATTGAGACCAATCCTACTATAGTTGTTATGCAAAATGACAAAGTCACACCGCGGTATAGAGACCTAGATACTTTTGTGAGTATATGCCAAGAAAACTATCCACACCAAAAACATGCCGAGTTTTGGAAACTTGTGCACACTATAAATGAAGAGTTTTACAAGTACCATGGTCACTATTACTCAAATGCAAATAGTTTTAAAAAGCTACTTTCATTAACGAGTTTCATCTCATTAGGAGTAAAGTTTCTGCCCTATCTGTACAAAAATGCCCAGAAGTTTATTGAGAATTTTTATGGTGGCTTAGAGAGCGAGTACAGACAGTTTTTAGAATCCCAAGTGCTTATAGTCGCACAAGCACCACTTAAAGAGATAAACTTTTTAACAGCAGCGCTTGCTCTTGGCTACACATTTAATGAAAATCATTATGTTGTTGGAGGGATGAGTCATCTCTTTGACGATATGACAAGCAGTATGCAAAATGTACATAGAGGGAGTGAAATACTCTCCATAAAAGCACATGAAAATCATTTTGAGCTCCATACAAAAAAGAGTGTCTATTTTGCGCAAAAGGTCATCTTAAACTCTACAGTTTATGACAGTGCAAAGCTATTTGAACAAAAAGAGATACAGAATTACTATAACTCCTATGAGCATCTCAACAACTACCAAAGCTCTTTTATGCTTTACATAACACTTAAGAGTCACAAGAGTTTTGAACATCACTACCAGATAATTGAACCAGAGCCATTTAAGCATACACTCTCAAATGCGCTTTTTGTATCTTTTTCCGATGTAAACGATACTATTTTGGCACCAAGAGGACACTACAGTGTGACAGCTTCTATCCATACAGATTTGCGTTGGTGGGAAGATGAGAGCAGCTATAAGGCACAAAAAAAAGATTTGCAAGAGCAGCTTTTAGATACAATAATGGACAAACTTGGTGTAGAAAAAGAGGAGATAGTGCAGGTCTTTAGTGCTACTCCAAAGAGCTTTGCACACTACATAAACCGTTCACAACTAGGAGGTAATGCAATTAGCATGAAAAACTTTTTGCCAAAACTTCCAGGAAATGACACACACATAGATGGTCTTTACAATGTTGGAGACTCTGTCTATGCAGCACAAGGGTGGCCGGGAGTAATGCTTGGAGTAAAAAATCTTATGAGGCTTTTGGATGTATAACATTGCACTGCAGATAAAAGTAAAAGATTGGCTTTACATTTTACTCATAGGTATTGTCTTTGGGACTATGCTTGCAACACTTGGTTATGCGCTTTTTGGTCTCTCTTTGTATCATGGAGCTGCTTTTGGGTTTATACTTGGCTTTGACATTACGCTCTTTTCGCTCATGTTCATCTCAAATATGAACCGCCACATTTTACCAAATTTGCCCGAGGTCTATTGGCTCCCGCTCTCTATGCTCTTTTCATTCCTTTCAGGCTTTTTAGGCACACTTGTTGGAGTTGGACTTGCTGATGCTTTGAGTATCGTAATGATTCCTGCGTTTGTCAATGGGCTCTTTATGGTCTCTGCATCTATTGGAGTGCTTACTTATATTGTAGGTGCACTGCTTTACAGATTTGTAAAAATGCGCAATGAAAAAGAGCTCATAGATAGTGAGTATGTAGAGAGTCGTCTTCGCTCACTTGAAACTCAGCTCAATCCCCACTTTTTGTTTAATGCACTTAATTCAGTAGCGGAGCTCATACACTACAATCCTGAAAAAGCGGAACTTGCGGTTTTAAAAGTCTCTACTTTCTTACGTAACACTATGAATGAGACAGCACTTTTGACACTCAAAGATGAGATTCGTAATGTAAAAGACTATGTAGACTTGGAAAATATTCGTTTTTCAGGCAAGATAGTGTTACATGTTGACAATGAAATTCCATTATGGAGCATTCCTAAGTTCTCACTGCAGCTACTTGTAGAAAATGCAATTAAGCACGGGTTTTTAAGCTCAAGTGGCGCGCTAAATATTTTCATAGATTTTGATGTTGTAGATAAAAAAGTAATCTTACGTAACGACGGCGAACCTATGAAGAGCAAAAAGTTTGGTGTGGGACTTTCAAATCTTAAACAGCGTTTGGAGCTACTTTGTAAGGGTGATATTATTGTAAAAGATGAAAAGAGTGTCACGTTTGAGATACTGCTTGGAGGTTGTTGTGAAGGTACTAATAGTTGATGATGAAGAGTTAGCAAGAGCGCGTTTAAAAAGAATGCTTAAAGCTTTAGGGTATGAAAATGTTACTGAGGCTTGTGATGCAACAGAAGCTGTGGCACAGTGCAAAAAAAGTAGTTATGACTTGGCTTTTTTAGACATTAACATGCCGCGTGTCAGTGGTCTTGAACTTGGCTATGAGCTAAAATACCTCAATGACAAGATGAGTATAGTTTATCAGACCGCATATGAAGAGCATGCTCTAAAGGCCTTTGATGTTGGTGCAATTGGCTACCTTGTCAAGCCATACTCCCAAGAGCAGCTCAGTAATGCTCTAGAGCGTGTTGCTAAGCCAACTAAGATTGCGCCTGAAGAGTTTAGAGTGCTGAGTAAATTCGGAGATAGCTATCTGCTTTTAAAGCCCGAAGAGATTCATTACGTAAAGGCTGATTTATCAGAAGTGATGATACGCAGTGCAAAAGGGTTTTCATACTATGCACAGAAGATCTCAGATCTGTATGAGAAGCTAGAGCCTTTTAATTTTGTTCGCATCCACCGCTCTTATCTTATAAACATCAATGAGATAAAAGAGATAGAGACCATAGAGCAGAGCAAACTCCGTTTTAGTTTTAAAAATAACTCTGATAACATTGAGTCAAGTAAAGATGGAGCAAAGGCGTTTCGAGAACGTTTTGCAGCCCAATAAGTTTTGTTACATAAGCAAATAATGATAAAATTGCAAAAAAATTAAAGGATAAAAGAGATGGCTCACGAATTAATTCACAACGCTGATGAGTGTAAATATGAGTACCACATAGATGGTTACGTAGCGTATATCACATACGATGATCAAAACGGAGAGATGCACCTTACACACACTATTGTCCCAGATGCACTTGCTGGAAAAGGTTTAGCTAAAATGCTTCTTGAAGATGTACTTGGCGAGATTGAAAAAGCGGGCAAAAAAGCTGTTGCACAGTGCTCTTACATCGTAAAATACCAAGAGAAAAACCCAGAAAAAGCGAATATTTTCGCATAAACTTTAGGTGAGAGAGAACTCTCTCACAATATAAACTACTACCACACTACACACTTTTTTCATAATTCCTCCACACGTTCGTTTCATTTGGCTCATTAACAAGAAGATGTTACCCTAAAAGGAGATTGACAAAATTTTTAGACAAGGGAGAGAGTATGAGCATACCAAATGCAATTATCGAACAAGTCAAAGGGCTCGCTTATAGCTGGCAAAAAGAGATAGCAGTATCGCGTGACAAAAAAGAGAGAGAGTTTCATGAGATGATGCTCAAGATGTTATGTAACCCACTTAACAAAATATTTCTCATTGAACTTTTAGACCAGAGCTTTCGCTCTAAAAATCCTGACAGAGTTGCTGACCAGCTAGAGCATATATTTCAAAAGTATGAGAGTACAGACTTCTTTTCAGAGTTTGAACAGATACTTATCTGGCTCTTTAGAGATGTTGGAGTGTATGTAAGCTCCATCTCCATTCCTCTTTTCATAAAGTACTTACGTAAGGATATTAGCTCCATCGTTATTGAAGGTGAAGATCCACTTCTCTCAAAGCACATGGAACACAGAAAAAAAGAGGGCACACGAGTAAACATCAACGTAATTGGTGAGATAGTTCTGAGTGAAGAAGAAGCCAATAAACGTGCAAAAAAATATGTACAGCTTTTAGAAAACCCAGACATCGACTACCTCTCCATTAAAATCTCAAACCTTTTTTCGCAAATCATTCCTCATGCGCATGAGTACAATGTCCAAAAACTCTCAACTCAGGTTGCAAAGGTTTACCGAGCTGCGATGCAAAATACCTATAAAGACAGTAATGGAGAAAATAGGCACAAGTTTGTAAATCTTGATATGGAAGAGTATAGAGACATTGAGACAACCATAGATGTCTTTAAGCATGTCCTTTCATTAAAGGAGTTTCACACACTACATGCAGGAATAGTTATCCAGACCTATTTGCCTGATGCACTTGGATACATTAAAGCACTTTTCACGTGGGCTAAAGAGCGTGTAGAAAATGGTGGAGCACCTATTAAAATCCGTATAGTAAAAGGAGCAAATCAGGAGATGGAGCTTACAGAGGCTTCGCTACGTGGTTGGCCTAGTGTCACATATAGCACCAAGGCAGAGTCAGATGCAAACTTTAAAAAGGCAATGGAGTTTTTACTCAGACCCCAAGTCGCCCCTTACGTAAATACAGGTATAGCTTCACATAATCTCTTTGACCATGCACTTGGAGCACTACTTGCAAAAGAGAGAGGTGTGGAGTCATATGTGAGCGCTGAGATGTTAGAGGGGATGAGTGAGGCGGCGTATCACATTCTTAAAAAAGAGGGTTTAAATGTCATTCTTTACGCTCCTACAGCCACCAAAGAGACCTTTACCAATGCCATCGCGTATCTTGTGAGACGATTTGATGAAAATACTGCTGAGCAGAACTTTTTACGTCACAGTTTTAACTTAAAAGTAGATACTCCTCAGTGGGAAGCACTTCTTAAAACATATGACGATGCCATAGCGCTTATGCCAGTTGTAAGAGAGACTCCATATAGAGGTCAAAATAGAATTACTGAGCAATTTAGTAAGTGTAATGATGTTTTGCAGTACCAATTTAAAAATGAACCAGATACTGATTTTGTTCTTGCGGCAAATAGAGAGTGGGCTGAGTCAATCCAGCAGAAGTGGCAAAACATACAGGAGCTTGGTGGCTTTCATGCTTCACCTGTCATTGCTGGTAGAAGCATAGAGAGTGAACAGTATGTCAAGGTTATAGATAAGAGCCAGTATCATCTAAAAAAGATTGTAGGAAATTATGTTCAGGCAAATAAAGAGCATATGCACTTAGCAATAGAGACAGCAAAAAAAGATATTGATGGCTGGAGAGCATTGAGTGTGCAAGAGAGACAAAAAATACTTATGGATGTTGCAGACGAGGTCAGACGTGCACGAGGGGATCTCATAGGGATTGCAGCTGCTGAGGTTGGTAAGGTTTTCACCGAGACTGATGTTGAGGTAAGTGAAGCCATAGACTTTTTAAATTTCTACCCATACAGTGTTGCTAAAATTGCTGCACTCACAGGTGTGCAGACAAAAGGCAAAGGAGTTGGACTTGTCATTAGTCCATGGAACTTTCCTATTGCTATTCCTGTGGGAGGGATTGCAGCTTCACTTGCTGCTGGAAATACTGTCATATTTAAACCAGCAGCAGATGCAACACTTTGTGGATATAGACTCTGCGAATGCTTTTGGAATGCGGGTGTGAGTAAGAATACACTGCAGTTTCTTCCTGCAGAAGGTGCAGATGTAGGTGAGTATTTAGTACCAAGTCCAGACATTGATTTTACTATTTTTACAGGCTCAGATGAGACAGCATATAAAATCATAAAAGCAAGACCTGACATTGCTTTAAGTGCTGAGACTGGTGGTAAAGATGCGACTATAGTAACCGCTATGGCAGATAGAGACCAGGCCATAAAAAATGTCATTGTCTCAGCTTTTCATAACTCAGGACAGAAGTGTTCTGCCACTTCACTTTTAGTCTTGGAGCGAGAAGTGTATGAAGATGAGGGTTTCAAGCAGACTCTTAAAGAGGCAGTTGAATCACTCGAAGTTGGTTCTGTGTGGGACTTTAAAAATCGTATAGGCTCGCTCGTTAATCTCCCTAGAGGAAATCTTAAAAAAGCGCTAGAGTATCTTGATGCAGGAGAGGAGTGGTTAGTTGCTCCTAGTTATGCAGATAGTGACAATCCATATATGCTCAAACCATCTGTACGCTGGGGAACAAAAGTAAGTGACTTTTGTCACATGAATGAGCTTTTTGGTCCAGTACTGAGTGTAATGTGCGCAGAAGATTTAGACGATGCCATAGAGATTGTCAATGCAACAGGGTATGGACTCACTTCAGGTATAGAGACACTAGACAAACGCGAACAAGACTACTGGAGAGAAAAAATTCTTGCAGGCAATCTCTACATAAACCGCATCACAACAGGTGCTATTGTGACACGTCAGCCTTTTGGTGGTATGAGAAAATCTGCCATAGGAAGTGGGAAAAAAGCGGGTGGTTTTAACTATGTTTCACAGTTTATGAACATAGAGTACAAGGAGACAAACTTTTATGAGTCTTGCTCAAATACTTATGTAGAGCAGATGCGTACTTTTTTGATGCGCGATACTGTTTTTAATGAGGAGTGTGAAAAAGCACTTCGACATATATCCAATTTTGTACATTGGCATGAGGTGGAGTTTTTAAAAGAGCATGACTATGCACACATAAGAGGGGAGAGTAACATCATTCGCTACCTGCCTGTCAAAAGTGTACTGTTACGTCTAGAGGAGGGCGATGCACTCTCTGAAATACTTGCTTCGATTATGGCTATTAAGATGATAGGAGCACAGCTGCACATCTCACTGCCAGAAGAGACTAAAAGGGATGAGTTTATTTGGTTAGAGTCAAAAAAAGAGGCTTTTTTAGGGAAGAATGATAGCTTACGTAAGGAAAACAAAGCAGAGCTTGTAGAGCGTATACCGACTGTTGAGCGTGTACGTTTCTTACATCCTCAAAATGTTACACAAGATATTTATAAAGCCATAGCCTCTCAGGCTATTTACATCGCTTCTGAGCCTTTTGTTTCCCACGGAAGATTAGAGTTGATGCACTATTTTATAGAGCAGAGTATTTCAAACTCCTACCATCGTTATGGAAATCTCGGTGTGCAGGGCATAGTGCTCAAGGAGGTGTAGAATGCAGTTAGAGATACTACTTTCATTTGCATCATATATGCTCATTATGCTTGGCATTGGGCTTTACTTCTACTTTAAAACGGATGACTTGAGTGACTATATTTTGGGTGGAAGAGGACTGAACCCTAGTGTTACAGCGCTCTCAGCAGGTGCTTCAGATATGAGTGGCTGGCTACTTTTAGGACTGCCGGGAATGATATACTCAGAGGGTTTAGTTGGAAGCTGGATAGCTCTAGGACTTGTTGTTGGAGCTTACTTGAACTGGCATTACGTAGCACGCAGACTTCGTGTCTATACACACCATCTTGATGATGCTCTCACCATTCCTGATTATTTTGCAAACCGTTTTGCAGACAGAGGAAATAGCCTGCGTGTTGTTACTGCTGTAGTTATCTTACTCTTTTATACACTCTACACCTCTTCAGGACTTGTGGGCGGGGCGAAACTCTTTGAAGCAACTTTTTCTATGCCCTATGCAAATTCACTCCTGATAGGGAGTTTTATCATAGTTTCGTACACTTTCTTAGGTGGCTACAACGCTGTAAGTTGGACAGACTTTATTCAGGGGATACTGATGCTTGTAGCACTCATTATTACACCTGCTGTTGTCATTTTTGACCTTGGAGGATTGAGTGCTGCAGTTTCGCAGATAGAACAGCTCGATGCAAGCAGGCTGGAGTTTTTTAAAGGGGCCTCATTTATCTCTATAGTTTCACTCTTGGCATGGGGACTTGGTTACTTTGGACAGCCCCATATTTTAGTGCGTTTCATGTCCATACGTGATGAAGATGAGACTCACATCGCAAAAAATATAGGTATGAGCTGGATGGGTTTAGCTGTCATTGGTTCTTTGAGTGTTGGTTTTTTTGGTTTTGTTTACGTAAGCGCACACGCTATAGACTTAGCAGATAGCGAAAAGATATTTATAACACTTACTCAGCTCATATTTAACCCTTGGATTGCAGGATTTCTACTTGCTGCTATTTTAGCGGCTATTATGAGTACGGTTGATTCACAACTTCTTGTCTCTTCATCTGTTTTAACACGTGACATTTACCACGCCATAATACGAAAAGATGCAAGTGACAAAGAGCTTGTCTGGGTTGGTAGAGCTACTGTTATAGCCATCGCAGTTATCGCTTTTGTAATATCTTTAGATGAGAATTCAAGCGTGTTAGAGCTTGTGGCTTATGCCTGGGCTGGTTTTGGGGCAGCTTTTGGTCCGCTCATTATTCTCTCGCTCTATAACGCTAACATAACAAAGTTTGGTGCTGTGTGGGGGATGGCTGTGGGTGCAGTTACTGTTATAGTCTTCAAACAGTTAGAGGGTGGAATTTTTGACTTGTTTGAGATTCTTCCAGGGTTTGTCTTCTCTTGGATAGCCATACTTCTCTTTAGTAAGTTTGGTAAGCCAAATCCAAGCGAGGTTGTAGAGAAGTTTAAAGAGGCACAGCAGCGTTAAGAGTTCCTAAGAATCTAATCTTTTTAATTGAGATGACTTAAATTCTATACAAAAAGCAGAGCCATTTATAAGTGGTTTGTATGTAAGCTCTGCTTGAAAATGCTCTTTTATGATGAGTTTAGACATGGAGAGTCCAACACCTCCACCTGATTTTTTACTGCTTACGTAAGCTTCAAACAGACTCTCTTGTAAACTCGCTTTTACACCTCCACAATTATCTTCAACGCAGATACTATTCTCAGTGATTTTAATATTAATATGTACGTTTTGGACACTGTTTTTTCCAGCTGCTTCTTTGGCATTACTTAAAAGGTTTAAAATAGCTTGTGCGAGTTCATTTTTACTTCCTTTAATAAGGCTATCAGACTCTGTAATAATTTTGAGAGTTATACTATTTTCATCTAAAGATGGCTGAATTATTTTGTATGCACTTTGGACTGCCTCAGAGAGTTTAAAAAGAGAGTGTTGTTCTTCAACTCTATAAAAATTACTAAAGTCGTCAATACTTTGGGACATATACTCTAACTGTAGGTTAAGTTCTCTCTCTTTTGTACTCCAAAGCTCATCTGTGAGCTTGTTGTTACGTATAGCCGCAGAGATGTTCATAACAATGTAGCCAATGTGTGTGAGTGGCTGTCTCCACTGATGTGCAATGTTTTCAAGCATATCTCCTATAGAGGCACGTTTATCGTAATGTATGAGCATCTGCTCTTTTTGTCTTTTTTCATCTTCTAGTTTTCGCATTTTATACGCTAGTGCAAAGGCAAGTATGAGTGACTCTAAGGGCATAGTAATGTGGAGTACATCATCTGGGTTTATGATGTAGTTTTGAAAAAAGTAGATTTCAAGTTCTATAAAGACAAATGAAAAGATAAGCAGACCCCAACCGGCGATGTAGAAGAGTATGTGCGTAAAATGAGTTTTTTTGTAGATGATGAGTGCTATGAGAAGATAGCTGAGCATCAGAAGTGTTACAGGAATGTGCATAATGGTAAAGATGTTTGTAAAAGCATCAATGATAAGTAGAGTAGTAGTTACAAAGAGGAGTCGTGTATAGAGGGCAGAATGGTTTTTAAGTTGTAAAAAGTTGTGTGTAAATAGTGTGGTAAAGAGCAGAAATCCACAATACGCAAGTGCAAACGAGAGTTCATCAGAAACATTCTCACTCTTTTGTGTCACCTGTATAAGCATAATAAGCATAAAGAGTTGTGTCAATGAGTAGAAAATATGAGTCCTGATTTTACTGTAAAGAAAAAAAGCAAAGTAGTAAAAGATGGCACTGAGCATAACTCCATAAGAGATTCCATATAAGGTGTTACGTAAGCGTTTATTTTTAAGATACTCTCTCTCACTTAGGAGTCCACCATCGAGCCAAATGTTATTGGTTACGTTTTTAAGTTTAAAGAGATAGGTATTTTGTCTAGAGTCACTTAAGTGAAAAAGATTCTCTTCATCCAAGTCTTGTGGGTATGTGGAGTTTACCTCAAGATAGTTTCTGCCTACTTGTGTGCGTATTTTAAAGACATAAGATGGCTCTTTGTGTAAAACATCCTCTTTAAAAACTACTTTTATCCAGTAGTCCTCTGTTGCATTTGGTAGGTTGAGAGGAAACTCTGCCTTTATAAACTCTAGGCTTAGGGAGTCTTTAGCAATAAAGAGAGTATAGGGTTTTTCTGTAACTTCTGCTAAAAGAGTAAAAAAACTAAAACAGAGTAAAAATATGTACTTCATAGTTCTATTTTATACCCTGTACCAGAGATATTTATGAGAGTTTTTTGCGGGAGTTTTGCTCGAAGTGATTTTACAACCGAGCTTAGGGCATACTCACTCATCTCTCCCTCCCACACTGCCGCTTCAAGCTCTTCATAAGTAACTACACGATGAAGATTTCGCATGCAGATGTCTAAAAAAAGCTGCTCTTTTTTGTTGAGTTTGACATACTCTTTTTTACAAAAAAGTGTTTTGTTTAAAAGATCGTACACATACTCTTGGCCAAGTTTTACGATACTACTCGTGCCCTCTTCAAACATTTGTGCAACATCTTTAAGAAGTGGCATGAGTGTTGATTCGCTTACAGGTTTTATGAGATACTTGAGTAAGTTAAGCTCTATTGCCTTTAAAAGCAGATGAGTATCAGCATGAGCAGTTATAACTATGATGAGTGTTGTTTTATCCTCTTGGCGAATCTTTTGTGCAAGTTCAAGACCACTGAGTTTTGGCATTTTAACATCAGTGATAATGATGTCAGGGTTTAGCTCTTTGTATTTCCTGTAACCCTCTTGCCCATCTGCTGCTTCATAGATATTATCACAATAGTAATTGAGATACTCCACTGCATTTTTACGAATGTTTACATCATCTTCCACATATAGAATAACTCTTTGACGTAATTTCTCAGCACTGCTCATACTCTTTACTCCTTGGGCTCTATTATACCTTTAAAATACTCTTCTAGTGTAAGCTCTCCATACTCTTTAGCAACCATATCCATACTCATAACATGGACAAAAAACTCATACGGGGCGTAAAATCTCTGAGGTGTGAAGAGTCGTAAAAGGCAGAGCAGAGATTTTGCAAGTGAGAGTGGAATATGACACACTTTTGACTCTTTGTGTAGTGCTTCAAATGCTAAGGATGCTATTTGGTTATGTGTGATTGTCTGTGCTCCTCCTATCTCAAGAGTAGTGTTTTGCATATCAAGTGTGCCGACCATTATTTTTGCAAGGTCTTTTGTGTCTATTGGGTTTGCTTTGTACTCTCCATCTCCTAAAAGATATACTCTTCCAATTTTCGCCATTTCTATGAACTCTTCCATATCAGAGTAAAAACCACTTGGTCTAATTACAAGCGAATTAATAGGGCTCTTTTCAAGTTCATCTACAAATCGCTCTTTTGCTGCACAGATTTTGAGCTCTTTGAGTTTCTCTCCATGTAGCACTGATACATAGACAAACTGCTCAACACCATTTGCAATGGCTGCTTGCAATAGTGTAGCATTTATATTGTAGTCAACTTCCATAGGAGTTAATTTATCTTTTTGCTTTGTTTTTCCTAGTGTTGAGATAACAATATCGACACCATGTGCTGCACCCATATAGAGATTATAGTCATTCATATCACCTGTAAAGC